>Ga0209634_1002385_pt1 | contig 13179 bp, 16 predicted proteins | sample LinPmetageLP40_FD_184043 | JGI IMG/M metagenome (GOLD analysis project Ga0209634, IMG submission 184043) | Marine viral communities from the Pacific Ocean - LP-40 (SPAdes) (version 2) | ecosystem: Environmental > Aquatic > Marine > Oceanic | place: Pacific Ocean | collected 2010-08-26
CGTGCCGACGAGATACCATTGCAGCTCAAGAAAAGCGTTGGAGCCGATCGACAGAAATTTTCGGGCCAGCGCATTCCCTGCGCTGACCAGAACCGATAGAAGCAACAACCAAATCGTGGCCCGGCCGATAGCCGTATTCATGCGGTCAATGACTGTTGCGATGCGCTCCACCTGACTTAACCTCGGTGCGCCGCGAGGAAGCTTTGCGCCGCACCATCATTTACCGATGACCAAAGGATTTGGTCATCCCTAAAGGCTTTCCACTGGGCGTAGATGCTCTTGAAGTTTTCATCTTTCGCGGCCTCTGCATCCAGCAGCTTGTTCGTGGCCGTTTGCATGGCCACCATGATCTCTTCGCTCCACGATCGCAGCTCGACACCGGCACCAATCAGACGGCGAAGCGCTGCAATGTTCAACGTATCATAACGTGCGAGCATCTCTGTATTCGCCTCGGCTGAGGCCGTCCGAAGCGCTTCTTTGAAAGTGTCAGGCAACTCATTATAAGCATCGAGGTTCGCAATCATCGTAATCGATGCACCCAGCTCAAGCACACCGGGGGCGTAGTAATACTTTGCAACCTTTTGAAAGCCGAGCCGCTCATCATCGTATGGGCCGACGAATTCAACAGCATCCAACGCCCCTCGCTCCATGGCGGGATAGAGGTCAGACCCCGGAATGGACTGAGGAACCGCCCCAAGCTCCGCGAACACCGAACCGGTCAATCCTGCCGCGCGGATGCGCAACCCTTTGATATCGTCCAGCGTATCAATGGGCTTCCGATACCAGCCCCCCATCTGCGCGCCCGAGTTCCCAGCAGGGAAATTGATTGTGTTGAACTCTGCATAAAGGTCCCGCATCAACTCCAGTCCGCCGCCTTCGTTCATCCAAGCGTTGTGTTGACGTGGTGACATGCCAAAAGGAACGCCGGTATCAAACATCAACGCGGGACTTTTACCCAAGTAGTAAAATCCAGCCGTAAAGCCTGCCTCAACCGTTCCATTCTGCGCCGCCTCCAAGACGCCTAATGGTGGTACAAGCTCGCCCCCTGCGTAAGGTGTGATCTCAAACGCACCATCGGTAAGCGCCGCGACCCGTTCGGCAAGGAAGGTCGCACCACCGTAAAGCGTGGCCAGACCTGTCGGAAAAGAAGTGGGCATGCGCCACCGTACTTTGGTTTTGGACTGCGCCAGCGCAGGCGTCGCCAGTACGGTTGCCGCTGTCACGGGCAACGCTGCGCCTCGAACAAGTAAATCGCGTCGTTTCATGATCTCTCCCTTTGTATTATTGATACGGTGCCTGCCGGACAACTTGTTGTCAATTGAAATGATGGTTAGAGTTGAGCGGGCGGATTAGCTTGCTTTTGGGACAAGCAGTCGGCATGGATACGCGCCTTAGTGAGAAGGGATGCCGGGATGAGTTCATCACTCGAACAACAGCAATTGGCGGGCAGCCACGCGCGTGCTCTACGGCGCAGAAAAGGATATACGCTTGAGGCGCTTGCGGACCAACTGAAGCTGTCAAAAGGCCATCTCTCTCGGTTCGAAAGAGGGGAAAAGGCACTGTCCGTCATGTCCCTTCTGCGTCTTGCTGAGGCTTTAGAGACGACGGTTGGCCAGTTGTTTGGAGAAACGATCGGGGACACGGACTTTCGTGTTTTGCGTGCTCGAGATGCTCAGTTTGAGCGGACCGGACCGAGCGAAGCCGAGTACCGTTATGCGCTTCTCAGCGGAAAGGGGGAGCATAGCACCTTTCTTGTCGAATTGACGCGCGGAAAACAGCATGAAAACCGGTCCCTCCATGCAGGTCTGGAATTGTTGTTCATGCGTTCTGGCAGCATACACGTCACCTTAGCCGATAAACGCTTTGATTTGAATGAGGGAGACTACCTCGAATTCCCCGGCAGCATTCCTCATTTGATCGAAAGTAAATCTGAAACGGCGATTTTCTTGTTGGTCGTTGTCTGAAACAGGCGACGTATGGCACGCTGGAGCGATAGGCCTCGCTGCGAACGCATATATTTCTGAAAACCACTCTCACCTTTAAAGCATCCCGCCCAAAGTGCGTATCGGCATACGCAGGATCTGAGACAGTTTTGATGCAACTTAGTGCGTGTCATTATCAGGATGCGGTTTGATCCCGCCGAAGCACATGAGCAAAGACACCAAGAGGCTCTCCTCCAAGCGCGTCTTGGCGCGCATGCCGGGCCATGTCGGTGAGGCGGTCAGTCCATCTGGAACTGTTGTGTTAGTTGACCGAAAATACGAGGCGTCAGGTAGTTGCTCTGGCTCAGACGGCTTCGAACAACTGACTGATCAAATAGATTCCGCCAAGGACATCCGGCTGCTTGTTGTAGATGTGGCCCGCTTGATGGTTCGGATCGTTTCGATCCCGCTCAAAGTTGCTTTTGCTGATAGTAAAGAAACCGTCGCTTTGTGAACATCCAGCCCAATGAGCTTGATATCGTGCATCTGGTCACTCCCACATTCTTGAGGCTTAGCGCCGGCCAATCCGGCGCAATCCTTGAACGAAGAATGCCGCAGTACAGGCCGCCGTCCCAGGCAGATCGTGGGGTCTAAACCCCCGTCCCGACCGCCAAAGCAATGACGGCGCGATGGCGTGCGAGGCGAAAGTCTTCCCCCCGTGTGCGCAGGTCCGCACGCTTCAACCCTGTTGCTAAGAGCGGGGTCAAATAACCTAAACCAAGCGCCTGCGCCAATGTAGCATCCGCCAAGATAAGCGCCGGCACCTCTTGTCGCACCGTCGCCGTCATGGACGCCTCCAGCACCATCGCAGCCCGGCTGACCGGTGTCCCCTGCCCCGCGTCGAGATATTCAGCAATCCGGCCCGCGTAGGGAGCGGGCAGAGCCCGGCCCCCTAGAACTGACCGAGACCGCCCGCTCCACAGCGCGTAGCCAGGACAGATGGGACTGATGCTGTAACCGCCCCCCGACGTCACTCTTGTGTCAAGGTGGGTCATGTTTGATCCAATTAGGAGGACGGTTATGTCAACGCTTGTTATTGTTGGTCTCGATCTCGCAAAGAATGTGTTCCAGGCTCACGGTGCCGATGCATCTGGCAAAGTATTGTTTCGCAAAAAGCTGCGACGCGGTCAGGTTTTGGAGTTCTTCAATGAGTTACCAGCTTGTGTGATTGCAATGGAGGCTTGTGGGGGTGCCCACTTCTGGGGCCGCGAAGTCGGCAAGTTGGGGCACGAGGTGCGGCTGATCCCGCCCTCCTACGTTAAGCCGTTCCTGAAGAGGCAAAAGAACGATGCTGCTGATGCCGAGGCGATTTGTGAGGCTGCGGTGCGCCCGACAATGCGGTTTGTCTCCGTGAAGAGCGAAGAAACGCAAGGCGCGGCAATGGTTTTCCGCGTCCGGGAACTTCTCATCCGGCAGCGGACCCAAACCATCAATGCCTTGCGAGGGCACTTGAATGAATTTGGGCAAATCGTACCCCAAGGCGTAGCAAATGCCTCGAGGCTCGTGGCACTCGTTGAGTGTTCAGAGTGTAAACTGCCAATGGAAGCCATTGCAACGTTTCAAGCCCTCATTGCAACACTCGGGCATTTTGAAACAGAAATTGCCAAGCTTGATGCCGAGATCACCCGCCGGGCCAAAGAAGACGAACTTGCGCGGCGCCTGATGACAGTACCAGGTATCGGCCCGCTGATTGCCACAGCAATTGCTACTCTTGCTCCGCCACCAAAAAACTTCCGGAGGGCGCGTGATTTTGCGGCCTGGCTTGGGCTGGTGCCGCGTCAACATTCGACGGGCGGCAAGCAAAGGCTGGGGGCAACGACGAAGATGGGAGAGCGATCTCTGAGACGATTGCTAATTATTGGTGCGAACAGTGTCATAATCAAACGGCACACCCATCAAGAGGCTCAGCCAGGAACGTGGTTGGGTAATCTGCTGCTACGCAAGCCACCGATGTTAGTTCGGGTGGCACTCGCAAACAAAATGGCGCGCATCGTCTGGGCCTTGATGGCCCGTGGTGGTGTCTACCAGTCTCCGGTAGCGGCAGCATAAGGCTGCCGTGGCTGCGAGAACGTCGGAGCGTAAGAGGGCAAGGAGTAGTTTGGCGCAATAGTCGTGAGACAGGTTCAACAAGTCAGTACGCAACATGTGCCAATGAGCACGCGGGACTGATCTGACCTTGAACTTCGAACACCATACGGGCCCGCAGCATGTAGTGCGCTGCATCAGAGGCCGGATACATGTCAGCACCCGATAACGCGTTACTATCAGCTCCGAAATTACCTCTTGCGCAAGGGGCGGTTATACATGTTGCGTTAATTCGCGAAGACCATGAAGGGGCAGGGAGTAGCCTTGGATCATGCGTCCGCAAACAGTTCGCTCGCCAACTGGATCTCACCTTGAACGCCCTGCTGCTTGTAGTAGATGTGACCCTGCTTGATCGTCCGGATGGTTTCGATGCCGCTCAGCGTCGCTTTGGCGGTTCGCAAGGAACGAAAGCTCTGCTGATATCCAAGGAGCCGTTTGATGGCCGCATGGTCGCTCTCGATCCGGTTGTTACGCCACTTTCGGTCGATGTGCCGGATGCTGTCAAAGTGCGGGTCATATCGATGATTGATCTCGCGGATAACGCGCCGGTAGGTCGGGGCTTTGTCTGTGACAATGGTGACCGGCCGATGAAGTTTCACGCGCTCGATCGCCTTGTTGAGAAAGGCCTTTGCTGCTTTTGCATCCCGCTGGGCGGTCAAACGAAAATCGACCATTTGACCGTTTCTATCAATGGCGCGCCAGAGGTAGCGCCATTTGCCACCAACCCGGATGTAGGTTTCGCCAACGTACCAATCGACGCTCGCGCGACGCAAATGCTTCTCAGTGCGCTTCGTCAGTTCAGGCGAGAACTTCTGGACCCAGCGAAAGACCGTTGAACGGACGATCGTGATCCCCCGCTCTTCCAGAAGGTCAACAACATCTTGGTAGGACAATGGATATCGCAGATACCAACGAATAGCGCAGAGAATGATCTCCCGGGGAAAGCGATGGCGCTTGAACGGCGATTTGCGTGGCATGCTCGACCTCCAAATCATGATCGTCACCAAATGGCTTCGTTAATGCAACAGCCCCCCTTCGACCGCGGAACCGAGTTTGTCAGTTGGCCGCATCTCCAAGCCGAGATCGGAACCCAGACGTGGTTTTGCGACCCTTCCAGCCCTTGGCAGAAAGGCGCATTCGAGAACACAAACCGACGCCTTCGAAGGTGGCGGCCCCGCAAACGCGACATCCGGCAATGCACAGATCACGATATGAAGGTGATCTGTGATCGCCTCAACAACACGCCGCGCAAGTGCCTCGGATGGAAGACGCCAGCCGAGGCACTTGTGCGAAAAGATGTTGGAGGAAATGCGATGACGCCCCTACCCTGACCCAACAAGAGTCGCAGTTCAAATATCGCTCATAGAGCGCCAGAATAACCCAGCATCATCGACAGGCGATGCACATCTGTGGCGACCTGTTCCAGCACATCGGGGCTTTGCGCTTCAAACCGCCCGACCGGACCCGACACGGCAATCGCGCCAACCAAAGTTCCATTGCGGTCGAACACCGGGGCCGATACTGACGAGGTCAGTGGGTCTTCGATTCCGACGGACGCGCGCGCGAGCTCGGCTATATGCGCTACTTCCTGCGGCGCGCCAGCGCTGTAATCATGCAAGATTTGGCTGTACGATGTGAGATCCAAAGGAGTCAATCCGCCAACCTTGCGGTTGACCCGTAAGGATTGGGGTGAATCAACGCCCATCAAGCACATCCGGTTGTCGCCTTCACGCACGTAGAAAAAGACGCTTTCGCCGGTAGTATTACGCAACTCGGCCATGGCCGCCTCGATCAACTCGCGGTGATCCAACGAGTTCTCGAAGGCACGACCCAGCTGAAACGCCTTGACCGACAATTGATAGCGTCCATCGGGCGTCTTGCGAACGTATGACAGCTTCTCGAACGAGATCATGTAGCGCAAGATCACGCTTTTGAAGAGTCCGGTCGCATCGGCTAGATCCCCCAGCGTCAGAGGGCGATGCGTCGCGGCAAAGGCGTCGAGAATGCGCAGTGACCGATCGGCGGCAGCAACGGGGCGTTCGACCTGCTCTGCGTCCAAACCTTTAGCCATATTATGCATACTCCGGTCATATAATCTTGATCAAACAAGCTAGTATAGCAGCGTTATAGTTTTGTCACGCTCATAGGCGCGATTGGCGCATAACTGTTGTCAAACGCGAAAGGCGCAGAGTTAGAACATTCCGCAGCGATTGCAGAACAACTCCTTGGGGAGAGGACAAACTTGAGGGTCATGCGGAGCGCTTTCTGTTCGCGACGGTTCGCCGAGCATCGAGTACTGCGGCCCTTGTGTCTGCTATTCGGTGTGCCCATTTGGGCGACCGACGCATCCTTCTACACTTTCCTTGCGAGCATTAGCAATGTGATCGACAAAACCTTCAACACGAGCTGGTAAGATCGGCAGATTTTTCCGATAGTCCGGATTGTCCGTCTCGGTAAAGCCGTGTTCACGCTCCTGTTCCGGTGGAATGCCCCCACTGGAGTGGTCCACCTTTTGGGATAGAATTATCCCGTTTTCAGGAGGACGACGAGATGACTGGCAAGCGAGAGAAGCCCGAGGACATCGTGCTGAAGCTCCGACAAGTTGAAGTGCTGCAAGGGCAAGGGCGGTCAACGGCGGAAGCCGTGCGACAGATCGGCGTGACGGTTCAGACTTACTATCGGTGGCGCAAGGAGTTCGGCGGCATGAGCCGCGATCAACTCAAGCGCTTGAAGGAACTGGAGGTCGAGAATACCCGGCTCAGACGTGCGGTGTCGGATCTGACGCTGGACAAGATGATCCTGGCCGAGGCTGCACGGGGAAACTTCTAAGCCCTTCCCGCCGCAGGCAATGCATCGATCATGTGCGACAAACCCTCAGCGTATCTGAGCGCAGGGTTTGCCGCACATTAGGTCAGCATCGGTCAACGCAGCGCAAGGTGCCCTGTGGTCTGCCGGACGAAGCACGGCTGACCGAGGACATCATCGCACTGTCTGAAGAGTTCGGACGCTATGGATACCGCATGATCACCGGAATGCTGAACAACAGTGGCTGGCATGTAAATCACAAGCGCGTCGAACGGATTTGGCGGCGGGAGGGGCTGAAGGTCCCACAAAAGCAACCCAAGAAGGGCCGGCTCGGGCTGAACGACGGATCTTGCGTAAGGCTTCGGCCAGAACGGCCGAACCACGTCTGGTCCTATGACTTCGTCCAGGACCGGACCCACGACGGTCGGATATTCCGCACACTCAACATCATAGACGAGTTCACGAAGGAGGCGCTGGTGATCCGGGTGAACCGCAGACTTAATTCAACGGATGTGGTCGATGCCTTGACTGATTTGTTCATTTTACGCGGCCCGCCCGCATTCATAAGGTGTTATGGCGCGGAGTTTATCGCCAAGAAGGTCCGGGCCTGGATCGGGGCCGTCGGCGCGAAGACGGCATTCATCGCCCCAGGTTCACCTTGGGAAAATGGCTATTGCGAGAGCTTCAACGCCCGTTTCCGGGATGAGTTGCTCAATGGCGAGGTGTTCACCACATTGCGCGAGGCTCAAATCCTGATCGAACGGTGGCGTCGCCACTACAACACGGTCAGGCCGCACAGCGCCTTGGGCTACCGACCGCCAGCGCCCAAAAGAATCGTCCCGATAGACCAAAGGCCGACCATGCACTAACATTCAAACTGGACCACCCGATGGGGGCACACCACCGGCTTATTCACTACGACGAAACTGGTGTCTTCGATGTATATCTCAAAGAATGTCGCCATGGTGCGCACCAGATTAGTTCCGCCGCCAACGAAATAGCCCATGACCAGCCTGACTGGCTTGTCTCCCGGCCATTTGACCAGCGCATCGCACGGAACCAGCGCAAGCGCGGCACCAAGTCCATATGCTTTCTAACTTCCTGTTAATATAGTTCAGGAACCGACTTCGATGATGCACCCCTTATCGCGGAGCGTTTTATCTACCCAGGATCGGTCCAACGCCCCTATAAGGGTTTTCTGCATATGCTTATCTTCGGCTTCGGCCTTCTCAAGCGCCGCCTCGTGGATCGCGTCCGCCTCACCCTTGGGTATCGAGACAACGCCGTCATCATCCCCGAGGATAAGATCCCCCGGCGACACGATCATTCCGCCCAGAGAAATCGATGCGTTGACGGTGCCCGGACCGTCCCTGTAGGGGCCTCGGTGACTGATCCCAGTCGAAAAGACGGGGAAATCGCCCGCGCGAATTGCTCCGATATCGCGGATGGCACCATAGATGACCATTCCGGCAACCTTGCGATAGCGCGCGTGAGCCACCATCAATTCACCGATAAGAGCGTTGGTAATGTCGCCATCCGCGTCCACGACGATGACGTCGCCCGGCTCGGCAATGTCGAGCGCCTTGTGAATCATCAGGTTGTCACCTGGTCGCGTCTTGACCGTAAGCGCCGGCCCTGACAGAACGCCGCCGCTATGGCGCGCATGCAACTGCGGCCCGCCCCCGGCAAGGCGGCTCATCACGTCCGAGACGTTCGCAACAGGAAGTTCCTTGAAGGCATCGGCCAATTGGCGCGAAACCCGTCCGGGGTGAGCGTGAACATGAAATCCGATCATAGGGTAGGTCCTTCAGGTCAATGTCTTGCAGAATTTCTGGATGCGCGCGCAGGCATCGTGCAATTGTGTATCGGAGGCCGAGTAGGACACGCGAAAATGCCCCGGCAGACCGAACGCCGCGCCGTAAACAACCGCAACGCATTGCTCGTCCAGCAGTGCCTCGGCGAAATCCTGATCGCATTTGATTATACGCCCGCCTGCGGACGTCTTGCCGAACGTACCGGTGCAACCCGGATAGGCATAGAAGGCACCGTCCGGCACCAGGCAGTCCAGACCTTCTGAATCGCGCAACATCACGACCACCAGATCGCGGCGCGTCTGGAACGAGACGCGGCGCTCGGCCAGAAAATCCTGCGGGCCGTTCAACGCGGCGACGGCCGCCCATTGCGCGACTGAATTCGCGCCGGATGTCGTCTGGCCCTGAATCTTTGCCATCGCCTTGATAAGGGCGGCGGGACCGCCGCAATAACCAATTCGCCAGCCGGTCATCGCATAAGCCTTGGAGGCGCCATTCATGGTCAGAACACGGTCTTTCAGCTGCGGCGCAACCTCGGCTAGGGTAGAGAACGGCGTGTCCGAATAAATCAGATGTTCATAGATGTCATCGCTCAGCACATGAATACGAGGATGGCGCTGGAGCACTTCGGCGATCTGCTCCAGCACTTCACGCGAATAGACGGCACCCGAAGGGTTGCAGGGAGAGTTGATGATAACCCATTTGGTCCGCGGCGTGATCGCCGCTTCCAGATCTCTGGCGGTCAGAAGAAATCCGGTTGTCGCCTCGGCCTGCACCGTCACTGGTGTTCCGCCACAGAACGAGACCAACTCAGGGTATGAAACCCAATAGGGCGCCGGGATGATCACCTCGTCACCCGGATTGATCGTAGCCATCATCGCGTTTGCAATGACCTGCTTTCCCCCGGTCGACACCATCACCTCATCATCCCCGTAATCAAGGCCATTCTCGCGACTAAACTTGGCGCGAACCGCCTTTTTCAACTCGGGAATACCAACCACCGGCGCATATCTGGTATGCCCCGCCTTCATGGCATCTATCGCCGCAGAGATCACATTTTCCGGCGTCGGAAAATCCGGCTCTCCGACGCTGAGCGCAATGATGTCGCTTCCCGCCGCCTTAAGATCGCGCGCCCGCTGCGACATGGCATTGGTCGCGGAAGGTTTCAGCCGCATGGCAGCAACCGAGAGCAACTCACACCCCTCAGGCGATGCGCCCTCAGGAGACTCAACATGCAGTGACGTCGTCATGATGTTACCCGTTTCTCGTGTTACGCTAAGTGGCCGCCAAAGCCGTGCGATAGACCAACTAGCTCAATATAACATTTTCATAATAATGTTATGATATAAAAAATGTCAACGCGAATTGCGTTTCACCGCGTCGCGGATGATGGCTGCGACGAGCGCGCCGACTTTGGCTTTTTCAACTTTCAGATTAAAATCTGCCCCTAAGGCCAGCACCGCCATCTTTGCTAGCCCCTTGGGCGCGAAGACAAGGAAACTCTTAATCGGTGGCGCAAATCTAAGAACAACAACGATTTCGGCGAACTTCGCCGCAAGCACCGCCAGAACAAGGGCAAAAGCAATCCCAGCTAGCACATCCTTGAGAACTCCTAAAACGTAATGCGGACATAGCTGACATCGATCGAAATCCCGATCATGAACTGAGCATACAAGATGCCCCATCAGGGGCGCAGATGGATCAGCCCCTTCAGCGACAGGATACCGGTCGTGATCATCGGCCTTAGAATGGATACACCGAAAAAGCCGATTCTCTCGCCGCCCTTCCAACCGACAAGCGCCGCAAGTGCCATCAGTGCGATCAGTGCGATCTTCCGGATCGACAAATCCGTGGCCGCCGGACCGATGGAACCCGTGATATCCGCCCCCATCTTAAACGTCAGAATAAGCGGTGCAATTGACACGATGAGCAGAACGCGCGTCGCATAAAACAATGACAACACCCGCGGTTCGTCGCGGCCGGGAACAAGCTAGCGCCACTTAATTTCTTTTCTGGAGATGGGTCGCAGTGCCTTGACAAGCGGGACAGGTTCCGATTTCCATATAATGGAACGACGTTATGAAATTATCACTAAGCACATTCCAGATAGGCTAAGAAAGACGTTGAACGAGCCTTAAGGATCAAATTTTCTAGCAACGAAGCAAACCCGCATGCATTCGAAATGTTGAAATACAAGATGAGCTCAGTGAGAGAATATATTGGGAGCAAGAGATAATGTTATTGGAAATGATAGTTACATTTTTTGAATGTGACCTCGGATGATGCAAGTTTCAAAAGCGATAACACTGCTTAGCCAATCGAAGCGAGCGAACAAGCCCGGCATCCCGAACAAGGATGTCTTATCGCTGACCAATGGTGATCCCGATTTCGATACACCGGACCACATTCGTGACGCTGCCATTGCAGCCATCCGTGAAGGCCACACACACTATACTTCCCAGATCGGCGAGGCGGATCTACGTGATGCTATTGCCCGGCATGTATCGGGGCTCGGTGGTGGGAAATTCACGGCAGACGATATTCTTGTTACGGCCGGCGCGACCTCTGGTTTGTACGCGACCATGAAAGCGTATTTAGATGTCGGTGACGAAGTTTTGATTCACGACCCTTCGTTTTCGCTATACGCCGATATCGCCCGTTCGATCGGTGCCGTTCCAGTGTTCGTGCCATGGGACGAAAAACTTCGGCTTGACATGGACGCGCTGGAACGCGCTGTGTCGCCACGGACCCGCATGCTTCTATTGAACAACCCCGTGAACCCAACCGGAATCGTATTCACCCAGGCCGAAGTGCAGGACGTGGCAGACTTTGTTATCCGTCACAATATGCTGCTGCTCTCCGATGAGGCCTATGACCATCTGGTGTTTGATGGGCACACGATGACATCGGCGGTGCAATTCGAAGATCTGGCTGATCGCTTGATCCTAATCAACACCTGCTCAAAAACATTTGCGATGACAGGCTGGCGGTTGGGATATGTTGCTGCGCGCAATTCTCTGGTTCAAGCTCCGACGATGATACATCGCACATCGGTTGGCTTCGTGAATTCCATCTCACAGCGTGCTGCATTGGCGGCATTTACCAGTCAAACCGATTGGCAAAGATATATGCTGAACGAGTACACCAAGCGGCGAGATCTGATGTGTGGTCTAGTGAACGACATCCCTGGCCTCCACTGCGAGAAACCCGAAGGTACGTTCTATGTGTTTGTCCGTGTCGAAGTGGAAATGCCCTCCACGGCGTTCACTGAGCACTGCCTGAAACATGGTGTCGCCGTGCGCAATGGCCCGGAATTCGGCCCTAACGGCGAAGGCTATATCCGACTGACTTTCGCCGGGAAGCCGGAGCACTTTAAACTTGGTCTTGAGAGGCTGGAAAACGCGATGCGCCTACTTTAGGCCCGATCACCATTCATCATTGTGCATACAGAATCTGATGAAGATTGAAACCGACCTCGGCAAGTTCAGAGGTGTCTGCAAAAATGGCCAACATCTGCGAGATTTTAGGATCAGAACACAATGAGTGAAACTTTGGTTCTCCGCACCGCCCTGGGACCCTATGACCATGTTCGCGCTCTGCGGGAGGGTACAGTCGGATCCGACCGGGTGCGCCTGAATCTGGTGGACGACGAGCCGATCATCCCCAGCTTCCGACGCATGGTTCGAGAACTGTCATTTGATGTTTGCGAAATCGCCATCGTGACGCTGGCGCAGTCGCATACCTATGGTAAACCTATAACCGCCCTGCCCATCGTACTGTCTCGCCGCTTTCATCATAAAGAGTTGGTCTGCAACCGCGAGTCCCCGCTAAAGGGCCCCGAGGACCTCAAGGGCAAGCGCATTGGCGTGCGTGCCTATTCGCAGACCACCGGCGTCTGGGTCCGTGGTATCTTACAATCTGAATACGGCGTCGATCCTACCAGCATCACATGGGTGACCGAAGAAGGGTCCCATGTCGAGGAATACAGCGACCCGCCAAATGTCGAACGTGTGCGTCCGGGAGACACTCTCCTCGATCTTTTGGCAAGCGGCGGGATTGATGCGGCGATCGGCCTGGGGCAGGCGGTTTCAAAGGACATGCGACCGGTGATTCCAGATCCCGAAGATGCTGCCTCCGTCTGGTATCGCAAGACCAGAATCTATCCCGCGAACCATGTGCTGGGGGTAAAGAGCGAGCTGTTGGTACAATATCCATGGCTCGCCCAGGAACTGTTTGAGTTATTCACCAATGCCAAACAGCACGCGCGCGCAGCCGCCACTTCGGCCACACCTTTGACCGGACCCATGCGCCTTGTGGGGGATGACCCGCTGCCCTACGGCATGGCCGCAAATCGCCGCAGTATCGAGTCCCTTTTGGAATTTACGACGGCGCAAGCGCTGACGCCAGAAACTTACCGGGTCGAAGATCTTTTTGCGCAAACGTGCTGACGCTCGCGCGAGACGGTCCATCATTTCAACCGGCATTAGACAAAAGGC
>Ga0209634_1002386_pt1 | contig 13179 bp, 17 predicted proteins | sample LinPmetageLP40_FD_184043 | JGI IMG/M metagenome (GOLD analysis project Ga0209634, IMG submission 184043) | Marine viral communities from the Pacific Ocean - LP-40 (SPAdes) (version 2) | ecosystem: Environmental > Aquatic > Marine > Oceanic | place: Pacific Ocean | collected 2010-08-26
ATGTATGTCTATTATAAATGGATGTATAGATTCGACAGCTATTAATTACAATCCTTTAGCTAACACAAATGATGGTTCTTGTATAGCAGAATTATTAGGGTGTACTGACTCAACAGCAATTAATTATAATATTTTAGCAAATACTGATGATGGTAGTTGTATAGCTACAATTTTAGGTTGTACTGATCCTTTAGCGTTTAATTATGACCTTTTAGCTAATGTTGATGATGGTTCTTGCCTACCAATTATATTTGGTTGTACAGATCCAACACAATTTAATTTCAATACACTAGCAAATACAGACGATGGAAGTTGTATTTCTTACGTATATGGTTGTATGGACGCAACAGCATTCAATTATAATCCACTTGCAAACACTGACAATGGTTCATGTATTGCTGTTATTTTTGGGTGTACTGATTCAACTGCCTTAAATTATAATATTTTAGCAAACACAGACAACGGAACATGTATATTACCTATAACTGGTTGTACTGATGTAGGTGCTGCTAATTATGATCCTTTAGCTAATACTTCTGATTCAACAGCATGTTTGTATGATGCAGGTTGCTATCAAGGAGAAGGTTTACCTTATTGGTTAAATGATGGGTGTTTTGCTTGGGTAATTGATGTTGATGGTTATTGTTGTACTAATGATTGGGACGCAAGTTGCCAATCAATGTATGATTATTGTCAGCAGGGGTGGCCTACTTCTATAGAAGATGTGTCTTCTTTAGGAATAGTTATTTATCCTAATCCTACTAAAAATGTAATTACTATAGAAACAAGATTAGAAATAGAAATTGAAATATATGATATGATGGGTAGATTATTAATAGAAGAAAAAAATTCTAAACGTTTAGACTTATCAAATTTATCAAATGGTTTATATAATTTATCTATAATACACAATAATAAGCGATATAGTAAACAAATAATAAAACAATAACACAGCTTCCTAAATAATTTTATATTTATATAGGAATAATACATTATAAAATGGCAAATAATAAATACGCAGGATATACACCCAAAAAAGAAGAAACTCTACCTAATAAAGGAATACCAGGATCTGGTAATCGTTTAGATAGAGTAAACCCATACGAATTTAGAAAAGGTATGGATTATGAATTAGTAAGTATGGGGTGTTCAAGGTTAGCAGAATCTACTGTTGATGAAAGAGAAACAGCAACTGAAAAGGTTCTTAAAAATTTAAAAGAACATGGAGGATATTATTCAGCTTTAATTCAATTTGAAGGAGGTATGAATCAAGCAGGTAAAATTGATGAATCATCTTTTAAAAAATATCTAGAAAATTATACCTCAGAAAGGGGAGATGGCATGAAAGAAGTTGGTAAAAAGGGTGCAGAATTTAAAGATGATAAAATGACTGAATTAAAAGAAGCTATTACACAAGAAATTAAAAATATTTTATCTGAGGCTAAAAAAGATAAAGATAATGATGAACCAGAATCAGATGAAGATACTGATAAGAAAGCTTCTAAAGGTGCAAAAGGTAAAGAAAAAGCACTTGCTGCATTAGATAAAGAAATTGAAACTTTAAATAAAGAAAAAGATAAAAATAAAGATAAATTATCTGCTCCTTTAAAAAGATATAAAGACGGTAAATTAACAGCTGATGAATATAGAAAATTATCAGATGATACTGTAAAAAGAAATAAAGAAATTGTTAAAAGATTAGGTGAAATTGAAAAAGAAAAAGAAGCTATATCTTTAAATGAGAAATTAGGTAGAAGAGAAGTAGCTAAAACAATGATGGAAAAAGATACTCATATGGCTATTTTAGAAATTATTAAAGAATATGGTATTTCATTAAGAGAAGGATCTCAAGGTGTAAAAGCTTATTATGAAATAGCAAAAACAGCCTACCAAGAAGGCTATATGGAGGGTTTACAAAAAAATTAATAAAATGGCAAAACAATTATTAAAAGAACGATTCCAAGAATTAGCTGGTATTAAAGAATTAAGCCCCTCAGATGCTGAAAAAATAACATCTCAAGGAGGGTTTGCACTTGAGTTGGAAGATAATGAAAATGAAGCACTTCTAACACTTCAACAAGCAATAAATAAAAAATCTCCTGAATTGGGAAAACAGTTTATGCAACTTATGAGGGATGCTTTTGAAAGTAAAAATTAATAAAAACAAGTTATGAAAGAATATTTTAAAAGATTATGGAATGCTATATGGGATTCAACTAACATTGATGAAAAAGCAGAAGCAGCCCTAAAAGAAGCGAAGGCTAGAATCGCTGAAATGAAAAAAGAACTAGCAGATGTTAAAAAAGCAGCTAAAAATGTTGTAGCACAATCAAAAGACGTTGTAGATGCAGCTAAAGGAAAAAAAAGAAAAGGAAAAAAACCTTATAAAAAGAATAAAAAAACCAAAACTAATAATAACACAACAAAAAAGTAAAAAAATGACTTTAAAAGAACTACAATCAATGATTAAAGAAGAGTTTGACTCATATATGGGTGAAGCTGAAGACGATGTAGATGTATCAGTTAGCGATAACGATGTAGATGCTGAAATGGGCGACGAAATGGATGATGCAGGTGAAGAAGATGTTCTTCGTTCTATTTTTGATTTATTAAAGACTCACTTCGAAGGAGGTGAAGAAGCAGAAGAAATGCCAGATATGGATGATGCAGAAGGAGAAGAAGAATCAGATTTAGATGAAAATGCTACTACAGATGCTAAATTTCAAAAAACTGGAATGGCTCCTGCTTCTAAAGGTTCAGCTGGTGCTAATGCTGGGTATGGAAATGTAGGTGGTAAAGGATCTACTGGATATGATGCTAAATCTATAGCACTTCAAGAAAGATTTCAAAAGCTAGCTAACATTATCAAATAAAAAATATGACTCTTGATGAGTTATTATTAGAATGGTCTTATAGGTCAGAAAGGGGATATCCAACTTTGGATAACCCTTCTGATGTCTCTATTTTAAAAGAAATACTTACAAAACTTAATTTATCTGAGGAAGATGTAAGTAGTATAATTGATGAATTAGAAGATGATCCTCAAAATCTTGAGACTCCTGGTGATGATGGGTTGGAAGACTCTTCAGTTCAACAAGCAAAAGAAAAACAATTTCAAGGTAAACAAACAGACGATATTGAACAACCTAAAGAAAAGCCAGAAGAAAATTCAGCAGGAGATTCTCAATATGATGCTATTATAAGAGCCCATTTGGGTTTAGATGAAAATCAACCAATTCCTAAACCTAAACATAAATATCCTTTTAATTCTTCTGGGGGTACATTTAGTATACAAGTTAAAGGTGATGATTTAAAATATTGGGATGACTTTTGGACTTTAACTCCTCCTAAAAAAGGTGCTAAAGTAGGAACAACAAGTAAAGGATCAGGTGATGGAGAAATATCATTATACTGGTTATATCAACATTCAGATTCGGGTATAAATGCAGAAGGTACTCAAGGAGCTGACAATCCAGATTTAGAATTTAATAAATTAGGTGTTGAAGTAAAAGCTTTTGACTCACACATTGGAAAACAAGGACTAGGTCGTTTTGGACAAGATACAGAACAATTAAAAATGTTAGGTGTAATTTTTGGTATTAATGCATTAGCAACTCAATTTAAAGGTATTCCTGATGGTAAAAAAAGAGCTCCTAAAGATGTAAATCCCTTAACGTGGGATGGAGGTAATTTAAAAGATGCTATGGAGGAAGTTATAAAATTCCAAAAAGTAGATTTAGAACAATTAGCATCAATACCTGGATATGATATATTTAAAGATATAAAAGAAAATATGGATTTCTTAAATGAAAGATTAGGTAATTACACATCAGCTGAAGAAGGAGCTAGAGCAATGGCTTTAGAATTTATAAAACCTAAAATAGCTAGAAAACCTGGAGATAGTGGTTTTTTAGTTAACGTATTAAAAACAGGTGATTGTAGGTTTTGGAAAATAGAATATGATAAAGTTGTAAATAATAAAGATGCTTTAAAACATATTGGAGCTTCACAAGCTATGATGAAAGTTAATTTTGAAAAACTATTTGGTTAAAATAATTTGGTTTCCCAAAATATTAGTACTATCCTACTACTGTAGGGGTTTTTAGGTCGAAACGGCGGACCGCAACACCGAACACATGACACAGTACAACCCGAAAAACATAGATAAGACACTGAAACGGATGGAAGACGCCGATGAATTAAAAGCGATACACCGTTCAGGTACTAATATAATGTCGTTCTTTGATGATAATGATGAAGAACATGAATTACAAAAACAACAATCACTAGCAGAAATTAAAAGAGATGAATATCTTAAAAGTGTTGAATTATTAAAATCACTTATACAAGAAAAAGGAACTAAATCTGATTTAACTCGTATACTAGCAGTAGGTTATTTGATTGAATCAACAGACTTTCTTAATATACCACCAGATCGTAAAAAAATGTTAAAAGAAAATATGGATTGGTGTAATTTACAATATGAAAAATATACAAATGAAAATTAAAAACATTGAAAAATGGACAGAGGAATATTATCCTACTACAGAAAAGATAAAAAGAAAAAAACCTCGCAAAAAAGATTTGGATAGACCAGAAAAAGGTACTACAATTAAACGAATTAAAAAATAAATTATGGCTTACGAAGGACAAGTAAAAATTGCTATGGAAAGATTAGATCAAGCTCTAGCACAATTAAGAAACTTAATTAAACAGAATAAAAATAAAGAAGCAATTCGGTTTATGGAGGAAGGTTTGTTAAAAGAAAGATATGAAGAATTACAAAATATAGTTACTATATCACAAACAAGTGGTATAGGATCTAGAGGGACAGCTAATGGTCCTGGAATGTTTTAAAAATAAATAAAGTTATGTTATCAGCAGAAAAAATCCAAGCAAATTGGGACCGTTATATAAGTGTAATAGGAACATGTTTTTCAAAAGAAAGAACAGACATATTATTACCATTTTTAGACAAATATAAAGAAAGAATGATGATGATGCCCGCCTCAAGTAAAAATTGGCACCATTCAGCATTTGCAGGTGGTTATACTGATCATGTTTTGCGTGTCTATGATTGTGCAAATGAATTATATAAAACGTGGAAAGCAATGGGTGGTGATATATCCACATATACTGTTGAAGAAATGCATTTCGCAGCATTATTCCATGATTTAGGCAAGATGGGTCAACAAGAAGGCGAATACTATCAACCAAACGATTCACAATGGCATATGGATAAATTAGGTCAAATGTATAAGTTTAACACTGACATCCCAGCAATGAAAGTTCCAGAACGTTCATTATTTATACTACAGGAAATTGGTTGTAAAGTTACTCAAAATGAATTTATTACAATTAAAATTCATGATGGTTTGTATGATGAGTCAAATAAGTTTTATTTTATGTCTGGTCAAAAAGAAACTAGATTAAGAACACACTTACCATTATTAATGCATCAAGCAGATCATATGGCAGCTCAAATTGAATTTGAGTTGTGGAATAATTCAGCTAATCCTTCTTCTAAACCAGCAAATGCTACTAAGGGTGATAAAACGCTTAGAGCAGCTAAAAAAGTAAACACACAAAATAACCCAAAATTAGCGTCAGCAACATTAGATGTTATAGATTCATTTTTTAAAGATTAATTATGATAACACTTAGTATTATATTAGCAGTAGTAATAACGGCTTCTTTTTTTGTTATTAGAAATCTATTAAAACAAACAGAAAGATTAGAAGATTTTATTACAAAACAAAGTGAAGCCATTACTGCTTGTGATGTAAGATTAAAACAATTAGATCAAAAAGGTTCATTTGTAGCAGATGATGAAATTGGTTTTTTCTTTAAAGAAGTAGAAAAAATTCAAGAAGCTCTAAACGAGTTTACCCTTAAATAAAAATTAGTAAAAACCACATGTCAAACAAACTTAAGTATGCCCCTAGTCCTCCCCCAGAACCAGTAGTAGTTGAATCTCTTGAACCACAAAAGAAAAAAAGAGGAAGAAAAAGAACAAAAAAACAATATTTTACTCCAGATACAGATGCAGCTATAGCGGAATATTTAGCTACATCTAATCAAGATGAAAGAGACACTATATTTGCAAGAAGAATACATTATCCTTTTTATAAATTAGCCGAAAATCTTATTCATACATTTAAATTCTACTATACAGAAGTAGATGATTTAGAAGATTTAAAACATGAAGTTATTTGTTTTCTTTTAGAAAAATTAGATTATTTTAAACCTGAAAAAGGTACTAAAGCATTTAGTTACTTTTCAATTGTAGGAAAAAATTATCTTATCCTATATAATAATAACAATTATAAAAAGAAAAAAGCTAAAGTAGACGTTTTAAAAGCAGATGAAGATGATGGTGTTTTACATCAATTAGGAAGAGATGGACGTAAACAAGATATAAAAGATTTTATAGATTATTTTACAGAATATATTGACAAACATATGTTTACTATGTTTAAAAAAGATAAAGATAGAAAAGTATGTGATGCTATTAATATATTATTTAAACGTAGAGAAAATTTAGAAATTTTTAATAAAAAAGCACTTTACATTTACATAAGAGAAATAACAGATGTAGAAACTCCTACAATTACTAAAGTAACAAAAATACTTAAAAAAGAGTATAAGAGACTATATATGGAATACACCGAAACAGGTTATGTAAGAGTCTAAAAATTTCATATTTATAACAAAATAATATGGATTCATTAGATCAAATACTATTCGATGATAAATCTTTTGGGGATTTATTAAAAGAAATTCATGGTAATCAAAAGAAAAAAGCTAAACAACTTGCATCTTTAATAGCAGAATTACGTCCTTTAGTCCAATCTTTAGGAGATGCTACTGTAGTAGTTCCCCTAATTAAGGAATATATGGAAATTAGTGTCAAAAACGACGACCAATTAATAAAAATGGCAGCTATAGTACAACGTTTATCCTCAAGTACAGCTAATTCCGGAGATGGTGGTTTATTAACAAATGAAGAAATGGATCAACTAATGGATGTAGCTGAAGAAATAGCTAAAACAGTTGAAAAACCTAAACAAATAGAGGCACCAGATGGCGACAGTAAATAATCATAGTATAAATAGCTCTTTTTTTGACGTAGGAAGAAATGTTGTTCCATGTAAAGTAAAAAAAATAATATTAGATGGATCTACTCCAGAAGCAGCTAATTTTGGGGGTTATGATGCTGTAGGATTAATATTTTTTACTAAAATATCAACCACAGAACAACCAATTTATAAGGATGCAGATACTAAAGAAGATCCAAAAACTACTATTTTTGATGGTGTAGCAAAACCTTTATTTCCCTTTCTAAAATATTATCCTTTAATTAATGAAATAGTACCTATTATCACTTTAACGGGTAAAGATTACATGAATAATAGAAGTGAAGGAGAAGATAATTATTATTTCCCCCCTATAAATTTATGGAACCACCCCCACCATAATACTTTACCTGCTTTAAATAATTATATAAGTAATGATAAATTAAGCGAAATAAAGAAAAATGAGGATTATGCACAAGCAGGTTTATTAAGAAGACCAACAGATGGTGATTTAGATTATGAAATTCCATTAGGAAATTATTTTAATGAAAGATTAAATATAAAACCATTAAGACCATATGAAGGAGATCATATAGTAGAAGGTAGATTTGGTAATTCACTTAGATTTGGAGCAACAGCTAGAAGTAAAGTTATACCTATTTCTCAATCAAATAATTGGTCTGCTGGGGCTAAGGGAGATATAGGAGATCCTATTACTATTATTAGAAATGGTCAAGCAGAAGGATTGGATGAAATGGGTTGGGTACCCACAGTTGAAGATATTAACCTAGATGCATCATCTATTTATTTAACTTCAAACCAAAAATTAGATAATTTAGTAATAGCAGCACCTGATTGTTGGTATTCTTTTGGTTTAAATGCTGACATACCTCAAGATCCTAACCAGGAAGCAAAAAAATTTTTAGATTCACCTGTTGATTTTTTACAATCAGACGATGAAGAAACAACAGATGAAACAACAGATGAAACAACTGAAGAATCAAATAAACAAACAGTAGAAACACCACCAGATGATGATAGATGTCCACCAGGACAAGTATATGATGAAGAATTACAACAATGTATAGTACCTGAAGTAACTGTTGAAGAATCAATTTCAGAAGAAGAAGTAGGATTAAATGAAAATAAAAAAGATACTAATGAATATTATCAACAAGATTTTGAAGGACAAGAAAAAGAAACTATAGAAAGACCTCCCTTACCTAATAATTATAGAATAGCAACAAGTACTAATAATTGTAGTAATTGTAATTTTCATAGAAACAATCAGTGTAGTAAATGGAATGCTAAAGTAAGAGCTAAACATGAAAATCCTTGGATATGTAATTCATGGAAAGAAATTAAACCACTACCTCTTTATAGAATAATGGGGGGAGCAAGAGATGGAAAAATTGAACAATTAAGTGGCACAGAATATAACCCTCACCAAACTAGGTTAAACTTATCAGATGGTGAAAAAAGAGTAATATTTTGGTATGGTAAAAAAATAGGACCTAAAAAACAAATAATTGCAAAACACTCACAAGGTGATATATATTTTGGAGGTAAATCATCAGGTACTTTTGAAGAACTTTTAAGGGAAGCTAAAATAGCAATAAGTCAAATGAATAGTGAAATATTTAAAGAAGCAGTTTTAAATGGAGGAGTAGGTCCCGGAAAATAAAAATTATAATGGCAAGACTACCAGGAGAAATAGAAAATATAAAAAACATCACAGATGAATTTAGTAGAATTCAAGACAGTGGTACTAATCCTATATTAACACCCATTTATCCTAATGATTATCAGGGTAAACAAGTAATAATAAACGCAGACAGATTAATTTTTAATGCTAGATTACAATTTAGTGGACAAGAAGCACAAGGATCAGCTCAAACTTATGAAGGAGGAGACATACATATGTTTTCACATAATTTTCTTTCTTTAAGTACGAATGGTAGTATTCATTTAAACACATTATACCCACAAGGAGGAGAATTAGCTGATGATACTAAAAATACTAAAAATTATATAATGATAAATGCTCCTAATATTTTTGTAGGTATGGACACAGCTGAAGGTAGACCAAAGAACTACCCAACAGAACCAGCAGTATTAGGCTTAAAAAACCAAGCATTAATGGATAAATTATTAAATTTACTTTTAGATTTATTACAAAAATTAAGTACCTCTAATGTTCATATAGGAGATAGAGGAGGAACTACTTCTCCTGTAGGTACTACATTTGATTCTATGAGTAGAGATTGGGATGGGGAAGGAAAACCACTTCCAAATAGTATAGGTGAATTAAGATCTATGTTAAGAGAAATTAAAAGTAATCACGTATTTATAAAAAAATAAAATGAGTAATTTATTTAAAGGACAATCAGAAATAACAAACCAAATTAAGGATAAAATGAATGGGGTAATGAATAATATGCCTGGGGGTCAAATTCCAGAAAATGTATCATTAGCTAAATTAAAGGGAATAGCACCTAATCTTAAAAGTATAAAGTCAGCCCTATCCCCTGATACAGGAGTCCCAGAAAGATACCTAGCAGAATTTAATCCTTTAAACGATTTAGTTAAAAATATACCAATTCCTACTCCTAAATTAAAAACAATAGACTTTACCCCTTCAGAACCTAAAGTTGAAGCTGAAATAGACGAAGCAAAACTAATAGAAGAAGGAGTACCTAAAAAGAAAATAGCAGAATTAAAAAGAAAAAGAGAAGCTAGACAAAAAGCAAATGAAGTAAAATCAGAAATTTCAAATAAATTACAATCCTCTGTAACAGGTAAAGTAAATAATATAATAGGAGGAGTTCAAAACATGGCTCAAAGTGCACTTTCAGGAGCAGTAACACAAGCTATAGGAGGAATAAATAGTCCTCTTATACAAAAAATAGCAGCTTATAAATATTTTAAAGCTCAATTAGGAACTGTAGACGAAAGAATGGCAGGTGTAAAAGAACAAATAGATAAAATTAAAGAAGAAGCTAAAGAAGTACTAAAAAAACAAACAGAATCTATAGAACAAAAAGGTGAAATAGAAAAAGAAGAAAAAAAACAAGAAACAGAAACTAAACAAGTAGAATCAACAGCAGATACTTTTAAATCTAAACCAAGATCAGGAGGACCTGAACCAGGTAGTAAACATAATAGTAAAACAACAAGAAAAGCAAAAGAATTAAGAGAAAAATTTGAAGGATTTAAAGCAAACGCAGAACAAACACTTGAAAATGTAGGAACATTGCTTACAGATATATTAGGTAGTCTTGGAAGTTTACTTTCAATAATTTTAAAGGTAGTAGGAGCTTTATTATCAGTTATTGCATTTATTATGTTTTTAAAACAATTAATGGAATTATTGATGTTATTATTATTTAAAAAAAGTAGTAATATAAATAATGAAAATTCCTCAGCTAATTCACCTGAAAATTTTTTAAATGAAATAGGATATCCGGGGTTAACAAATGAAGATTTTTCAACATTAACAACTCCTTTATCACCTACACTTTTTGACACAACAAATACAAATTTTATAGAAGTAGATTTATTTAATCCTATAATGTTTGGATCTTATCAAATAGGAGATCCTTTAGCTCCTGGAGATTTAGATCCAACATCAGGAAAAGATTTTAATAACCACCCTTTATTAGGGGATTTAGAAGGTATACACCCTCAACTTACAAACCAATTATACAATAATGGAACTTTACCTTTATTAGGAGATGAACCATTAGATGTAAATCAATATTCAGAAGATTTAGATAAATTATATGATGACTTATTAAATGAGTTTGTAGAAACACAACAAATTGAATATATTGAAAAATTATACAATTTAGATTTTGAAATGATAGGATATAAGCGTTATAAAGCTTAACCTACTTATATTTATTAACAAAGACAATTAACAATGAAAGCAAAAACTTTTGAAAATCTAATTAGAAAAGTAGTTAGAGAAGAAATAGATTATTCGTTACGTAGAGAAATTAAATCACTTAAGGAAGATTTACGTGATGAATTAAAACCAACAATAGTAGAACACACTGAAAAAAGAACTGAAATACCAGAAGTTACTAAACATTCTTTAAAAGAAAAAATTATGGGTACACAACCTATAAAACAACATAAACCTCAAAATTATACATCTAATAGTGCATTAAATGATTTATTAAACGAAACAGCACAAGGAGATACAAACACTCAAACAGCCCAATCACCTGTAAATTTAGCTAATCCTTTTGCAACAGGAGGATCTTTACCTATGAATACAGCAGGTATGCCAGAGGGGGTAGCAAAAGCCGTAACAAGAGATTATAGTGGTTTAATGAAAGCAATAGCTAAGAAAAAAGGAAATTAATAAATGGCAAACGTAAGAGAATACATTCAAATAAATCCAATAGAAAAAAGAAATAAAGCTTTAGGAGTAATATTTCCTTTTAATGGTGAAGCTGTTTTTAATTCTTCTTACACAACGGCAGAACAAGTAAAAAGTAACCTACTAAATGTATTACTTACAGAACCAGGAGAAAGAGTATTTAAACCTAATTTTGGAGTAGGATTAAGAAATTATTTATTTGAAAATTCAAATGATTTATCTAATTTAGAAGAAAGAATTAATAATCAAATAAACCAAAACATAGCAGGTATAGAATTAATAAATGTTAATCTTATTAAGGAACCAGATAGTCATGAAATAAAAATAGCAATATCTTATAGAGTATTATCTAACCAAGAACTAGATACTATACAAATTAATTTTTCACAAGATAGTAGTATTAATAATTCAGGAGTATCTTCTCCAAGTGTAGGAGCTTCTTCAGAAGGAGGTGGAGCTTCCTCAGGAGGAGGAACTTCTTCAGGAGGAGGATATTAAAATAAAATAATATGGCTTACAATAAAATATCAAATAGAACACCAATAAAAGATATAAAATATCTAAATAAGGATTTTAATTCTTTTAGATCTAATCTTATAGAATTTTCAAAAACATACTATCCAAATACCTTTAATGATTTTACAGAAGGTTCACCTGGATTAATGTTTATGGAGATGGCAGCTTATGTAGGAGATGTTTTATCATATTATACTGATACTCAACTACAAGAAATATTTTTAAATACAGCTCAAGAAAGAACAAATTTATTTCATTTAGCATATACATTAGGATACAAACCTAAAGTAACATCAGTAGCTACAACAAATTTAGATGTATTTCAATTAATACCAGCTTCAACAACAAATAATTATGCTCCTGATTTTAATTATGCTTTAACTATTAATCAACCTTCTTCTTTTTCTTCAGGTAATATTAATTTTTTACTTCAAAATCCAATAGTTTTTGATTTTTCATCTTCTTTCGACCCAACAGAAACTACAGTATATTCAGTAGATTCATTTAATAATCCTGAATATTATTTATTAAGAAAATCAACATCTGTAATTTCAGCGGAAAGAGTTAGTAAAGATTTTCAAATAGGAAATATTGAAAGATTTTTAATATTAGATTTAATAGATGAAGAAATAATAAATATAGAATCAATTATAGATTCAGATGGAAATGAATACACAGAAGTACCTTATTTAGCCCAAGATACTGTATTTGAAGATATATCTAATGTCCAAGGAAACACAACAACTCTATACGAAAACTATACAGAAACTCCCTATCTTTTAAAAATAAAAAGAGTACCAAGAAGATTTGTCTCTAGATTCACATCAGATGGTATACTAGAACTTCAGTTTGGAGCAGGAGATTCAAATAAAACAGACGAAGAAATACTTCCTGTACCTGATAATATTGGTTTGGGGGGTAGAGATGGAAGAAGTAAATTAGATCAATCTATTGATCCTTCTAACTTTTTACATTCTCAAACATATGGAAAAGCCCCTTCAAACACAATACTAACTGTTACTTACTTAAGAGGGGGAGGAATTAGATCAAATGTACCACAAAATACAATAACTAAAATAAATTTTGTAACTACTAATATAAAACCTAATTTAAGTGGTCCTATTGTATCTTTTTGTAGAGAATCTTTAGCATGTGCTAACCCAACAGCCGCAACAGGAGGAGGAGGAGCAGATTCTATAG
>Ga0209634_1002388_pt1 | contig 13176 bp, 15 predicted proteins | sample LinPmetageLP40_FD_184043 | JGI IMG/M metagenome (GOLD analysis project Ga0209634, IMG submission 184043) | Marine viral communities from the Pacific Ocean - LP-40 (SPAdes) (version 2) | ecosystem: Environmental > Aquatic > Marine > Oceanic | place: Pacific Ocean | collected 2010-08-26
CATCAAGTGTTGTTGAAGTCGCTTCAAATAGTTCTTTTTTAACGTCATTTGAAATATCTGTTTTACTTTTGTTTGCGACATCAGTAATTAATTTAATTTTAGCAACGTTCCCACTGCTTATAGGACCAACAGTAAATGTTTTTGCCGGTGGACAATCTGGATGCATCTTAAAATCCATTTCATTTGATAGATTAAGAATATTACTTATATTAGTAGTATTGCTTTTCAATGATTTAACAATTGCATCATTTACTGTTTTCATAACAGATTTTTTTATATTTTCATCACTTAGTACTTTTTCCATTACTGTTTCGCTACTATCTTTATTTATTGTAGTATCAGTTATTGAGTTACCAATACCAAAACCAGCACCTATAGCAAAATATGTTATAATAGGTAAAACCATTTATATATTATAGTATATTATAAAAAAAATTGATAAAAATAATTTAAAATTATTTTTATATTATTTATTAATGAAAACTAATTTAATATCTCCATACAATAAAATTATTCAGTATTCTAAAGTTCAATTAAAACCTCATCAATTAAATAGTGATATAGAACAAAATATGGAACTAAATTTACGTAACAAAGTAGAAAAAAAATGTAATAAATATGGTTTTATTGATAAAATATATAAAATTATATCATATGAAGATGGTGAAATGAAAAGAGAAAATTTGTCAGGATTTATAGACTATAAAGTTACTTATGAGTGTAATATGTGTATTCCAATAGAAAATACATTAATTGTAGCTAAAATATTATCTATAAATCAAGAATTAATAATGGCATCTAATGGACCAATTATAATTTTTATTCCAAAGAATAATATAGATACAAATACCTGGAAGTATGATTCAAATTATATAAATAAACAAACTGACCAACCACTAGAAATAAATAATTTAGTAAAAATACTAATTTTAAAAACAAAAATTAATCAAAATGATACACAAATAAAAGTAATTGGAAAAGTATTAGAACTAGGAACAAAAGAAGAAATATTAACATATTACAATAATAAAGAAGAAGAAATAAAAGAAGATAATTTTATTATCTAATAAATTCTAAAATATCTTTTTCTAGGTTGTTTAGTAAATCTTCGTCATAATTATTATTCATCCAATCATCTATATCAATATTGTATTTATCTAATGAATTATCACGTGTTTCTGTTATGTATTGACTAAAGTTTCTAATAATATTTTTAAAACTAGTGTTTATAAATTTAATTTTGTTAATTAATAATTTTATTAATTTATCAGATGTAATTAAATGATATTTACATTTATAATATATCCACCAAATACACCATACGGCACAAAAACCATTAGGATCTCCTAATTTTTTACACTTAGTATTTTCCAACGTTTCTAAAATCTGTAATCCAATAACTGGTAGATATTCAGATGGTTTTACATATGTATATGTACTTAATAAATTTAAAAATTTATTTTTTAATAAATCATCTAATACTTCACTATTAAAATAAAATTCTCTTGGACTGTAAAAACCATTTGGTTCAAATCTTTCAATTAATTTTCTTTTAATATCAATAATTAAAATATTGGCGTGTGAACCATTGTCTGTTTCTATTCCGAGTGGTATAACTATAAAATTATTATTTTCTGACAAATTGTTTACTTTATTCATAAAAATAGAATCAAAATTTTGTGGAAATATTAATTTTTGATAAACCCAAATTATTTCTATATTTGAAAAATCTAATTTAAAACTATAATTAATACCCATTTTTTTATAATATTCAACTAAATTTTTATTAAATGTTAATGGATAATCTAAAATTAATACTATATTTGGAAATGTTTTATAAAGAAATACTAACCCAAATATAATATCTATAGTTGAGCCTGTATAATAACACCCTTTTTTATAAATACCGTTTTCTATTTCTAAATTAATATTTGTAATTAGTGGTATACTTCTTTTTTCATTTAAAATAAGATTTTTAATTTTTTCTTTACAATAATATTCTACATTTTTAGTTCCTTTTTTTTTTAATAATTTAACTAAATCTGTTAAATTATCATTTGAACAATATATTTCCCAATCAATATAAATTTGTTTATTTTGTTTTAAATTATTATAATATGAGTCTACTACTAAATTAATAAATTCATCTTTTTGATTATTATCTATTAAGGACAATATATTATTAATAAAAATATTCATTTTTCTTTTTCCATTTTTAAGAATATTTTTTATTTCATCGTACTGCCAAAACTTTTTGTTAACTAATAAATATAAACTTGTATAACCATCATTATTTTGTAAATTTAATGGTGTATTCTCTAAAAGTTTTAAAAGTATTTGTTTGTAATTTTTTGATTGTATTGATTCATCTGTTAAAATATAAGGTAATATTTCATCTTTCTTTAAAAATAAATGCAAAGGGGTATCACCATTTAAATTAATAACATTAAATTGTAAATTATCTATAGTTAAAATATGTAATAATATATTTATAACATTTTCAGTTATACAATAATGTAAAGGACTATTTCCTAAATAATCTCTGCTATTTATATTCATTTTTGTTTTTAATATTTTTAATGTTAAATCTATATTTTTAATTATAAGACTATGATGTAAACAATTTAAACCATAATCGTCTTCTTGATTATTTAAAAAGTCAAATTCTAAATCTAAGTCTAGTAAATAATTAATTATTGTTTTATTTTCATAAATAATAGCTGATTGTAGTAATGTTTCATTAGTATTAGATTTTATTAATATTAATATAGAAATATTATTTTTAATAACTTTTTCTAAAATATATAATAACATGTCGGTTCTATCATATTTTAATAAAGTTAACATTAAATTATTATTTTCATTATCAACTAAATGTATATCTTTTTCGGTAAATAATATTTTTAACATATCAAAATTATTATAGATACAACAATAAAATAAACAATTTTTACCTGTAATATCTTTTTTATTAACAATAGAAACACCAATATTTGTTTTATCAAATTCTAATAATAAATTTAATATTTCTGTTTTATTAAATTTAATTATATTATATAAAATGGTTTTATTATCAGAAGTTAAAATATCTAATCTTATTTTTCTATTATTTAAAATAAATTTAATTAAATTAATTTGATCATATAAAATTAAATAATCAATTAAATAATTATAATTTTTATCCTGAATGTCTAAATTTATATCTTCGTTATTTTTTAATAATTCTTCTAATTCACTAAAGTTTTTATTATTTACTAATGTAAAAATTTTTTTATTTAATACATCTATATTTATATCCATATTATATAATATTATATTTTCTAATTAAAATAAAATATCATTATTTCCAGGTATGACTATTCTATATGTTATACTCTTGCCACTATTTATATTATTTCGTACTATTCTAAATATATTATTTACTTTGCCTCCATAATATCTTACCATAATATCATTTTCATATATCTTAGAAAACTCATTTCTTTTAAATATATTTAAAATTAGGGTTTCTTCTTCATCATTTAACAATTGATGTTCTGGTATAAAAATTTTATTTGGAATATCTTCCATTAATTCGTGAATAAAAAATAATTCCGACTCTTTATATATTGTTTTTATTTGGTTATAAACTTTTTTATTAAAAGTTTTACATATAATAAATTTATGATATTCTATTTTTTTATTTAAATAATCATCTAATATAGAACCTGTTGATATATTTTTAATATTAGTATCAAAAAAATAGACACTTAATTTTTTATTACCTTCAAAATATATTACTTTATTTTCAATTAATTCTGTTACTAATTTACTATCTATATTTGTATTTTTAATATAGTTTCGTCTTTTAAAAAGTAATGTTAAGTTTTCAAATACTTTTTCTATAATTTCTGTTTTATTCATATTTATACTATTTAAACTACTCATTGTTATATTATAACTTATTACACTTTATATAATATTTTTCAATATTTTTTAATAATAAAATATAAATCTAACATATATATAATGAATAAAATAATAATACCAATTATAGTAAATTTTATATTAAATTATTTAGTAAAAAATAAAGTATTACCCGGAAATGTATCTTTTGTTAATATTGTTTTAACAGCTGCATTAATTATTATCATAGGTACTAAATATTTAGATAAACCAGAAATATCTTTATTTAATAATACTAATGGTAATACAATAGATGAAAACATGGCATATTATTATCCAATTATATTATCTGTTTGTTTACTAACTATTTATTTTATTATCAAATATGCGGGCGCTTATAAAAAAATAATATTAAAAGTATTGTTTTTTATTAGTATAACTTCAAGTTTAATTAATATTTTACCTTTTGATAAAACACTTATATTTTTAGTATCTTTATTGTGGTTTATTTTTGATTATAAAACGCCAAATGAACATCAAGAAGTTAAAATATATATAAATAATGTTATTGCTATATTAGTTGCTTTATCAAGTATGAAAATGATGGATATAACAAATACAAAAACGGCTATAATATTATTAATTGGATTATTTTTATTTGATATTTTTTGGGTATTTGGTAGTAAAAAAATAATTCAAAATTTTGAGGGTGATACTGAAAATCCGAAACTAGTATCTCCAACTAATAGTAAATCAGTTAGTGTAATGGAAACAGTTGCATTAAATGTTGATTCACCTATTTTATTAACTTATTTTAATGGTCAAGATAGACCAATGATTTTAGGATTAGGAGACATAATTATTCCGGGATTATTTATAAAAACATTAACTGCTTTACCATTGTATTATAATAGTTCTATTATATCATATATGTTTGGTTTAGTATCAGCTATTTATTATTCCGTTACAACTGGACAAGGACAACCAGCTTTACTTTATATAGTTCCTGCATTAGTTGTTCCAACAGTTGCTCGAGCATATTTTAATAATGATAATATTTATAGTTAAAAAATTGATAAATTTATTTATAGATTTAATATATATTAATATAATGTATAAACCAATAATATTTCGAATCCCTAACACAGATAATAGTTTTTTAAATAAAGATTCTACTAATATTAAAATATCTACATCAATAAATCAACCGCTACTAAGTTTAGGATTTCATTCTTTTTTACATAGAACAAAAAATGGAATGAGTATAACAAAAACATTAGAAACAAAAAATAAATTTTATTATATTGTAAATCCATTTGAACATGAAATAAATGATTTTAAAGATGATATAAATAATAAAGTTGATACATATTTTAAAGATAATAAAGTAAAAATTATTTCCCGAGCTTTTTATAAATTATGGGAAATTTTAATATATTTTGATGTTGCTAGTAAAAAAGATTTAAAATATGCTGGTATTGCTGAAGCACCAGGTTCATTTGTTCAAGCTGTCTTAAAATTTAGAGAAAAATTTAATTTAGATATTAAAAATAATAATTTGTATACAATTTCTATTCACCCTGAAAATGGAAATTATTTGACTATGAGTAAACAATTTTTAGGACATTATAATGAAAAATACAATAATATTATAAATAATCATAAAACATATACATTTAAATCATCAAATAAATATAAATCAAGAGATAATGGAGATATTACTCAATTAAAATCGGTATCATTATTTAAATCAGATGTACTAAAAAAAGGTAAATATATGGATTTAATAACTGCTGACGGTGGTTTTAATTGGGAAGATGAAAATTTTCAAGAACAAGAAGCTTATTCGTTAATTTTAGGTGAAATATTAGCTGCAATACAAATTCAAGAAAAAGGAGGACATTTTATACTTAAAATATTTGAAACATTTACGCTTGTTACAATAAAATTAATATACCTACTTTCGTCTTACTATGACGAATGCTATTTGTATAAACCCTTTTTTTCTCGTAGTTCAAATAGTGAGAAATATTTAATTTGTAAAAACTTTAAATATGATAATAATTCAAAAGAGATTAAAACGAGTGTTTCTATACTTGAGACTATGTTAAAAAACATGGATACCAAATTATTTGTAAATGATATTTTTTCTGATTTAAAACTACCAATAGAATTTTTAAATATGTTTAAATATATAAATATTAATATTGCCAATAATCAACAAGTAATAATTAATAAAATGATTACTTATATTAAAGGAAACAATTATTTTGGCGAAGAATATCATACATATAGAGAAAATCAAATTAACGCAAATGAATGGTGGAGTAAAAACTTTTTTATTGAAAAATACGATGAAAAAATAAATACGGTCAAAGAATATTCTGATTTTAATGATTCTGAAATTAAGTTATTTGTTAACAATTTACAGTTATGATTTTTATTTATTTTTATCTAATTGAGGTTTAATATAATCATCAACAATTTTTTGTCCTATTTCAACATCAGCATCGTTTTGTTCTTGAGTTCCAGATTCTATTTTAGTTAATGTTTGAATCATATAATCAAGCATTTTTCTATCCGCTGAATTAATTATTTGAGTTACAAGAAAAGGATAAGCATTCATAATTTCAGAATGCTTATCCCAAAAATAATTTTCTATTTCGTTAGGATCAATAATTTTTTTAGATTTTAATTCTAATAAAATTGTATCTATTTCAGAAATAATTTTTTTTATATTTTCTACTTTTGACATTATTATAAATAATATTAGATTTTTAAATTATTTAAACTAATTTTTTTCGATAAATTAACATACTAATTATTAATATAACAATAATTCCAATTATATATATATAATTTAAATTATTATTATTTTTAGTAAAATTTTCTACTACATTATTTTCTGTTCCTTTACATTTTTCTTCAGCATTTTGTATTTGTGTAAATCCTTCTTCAAATGTAAATATTCTTTTTCCATTTGACTCGTTAACAAGATTATGCATATTTATACCCCATTCAATAAAATGTTTTTTATTCGATAATATTTTATTAGTTAATGGAAAAAGTTTCATATGTTGTTTAAAATGATTGCCACAAATTGAACAAGGTATCACGTTTTTTAAACTAGTAAAAAATTGTAAATAATTATTCTTATCTTCTTTTGATGGTTGAGATGGATAGCCTAAAGTAACATAATGAATAAATTTCCATCCATGAGGTCCCCATACATCCGGTCCAGACATTATAATTAAAATTAGAAATTTTATTTATAAATTACGTTAAATTTAATTTTGTACACAAAAATAATATTAAATCTTTTTTTATAGGTTTATTTATATTTATTTCTAAATTTAATTCGTTTATTAAATTTAAAATATCGTTTTTTTTCATTTTATTTAATTTATTTTTTGAAATATTTTTTATTAAACTATTATGAGATACAAATAAGTTTTCTTTTTTATCACTTTCTATATTATTATCAACTAATTCTGAATCTTCTAAATTAATATCTAATTTGTTAATTATTTCTTCTGAATCTATTATATTATTAAAATTATCATTAATTGTAAAATCTTTTAAATCATTAAAATAATCAATATCTTCTAATAATATTTTATTACTTAATATATTATCTATATCATTATTTATATTAAAATACTTGTTTTTATTTGATACAATTGGTTCCCATTTATTTTCATAATTAGCTAAATATAAGGTTGGTCTCCATGGATTAAAATAATCTTTATAATAACACGAATTAATATTACCAGTTTCAAAATTAAATATTAAAACATTTAGTTTTAAATGATTTACAATTACTTCTAATAATATTTTATCATTTGAATTATCATTTACTACATCGTATAAACTTTTATCTAATTTTACTAATGATTTATTAAAATTATTTAGTATATGAGTTTTAAACTGTCCTATTAATGCAATTATTTCCTCAATATTTGTAGAAATGTATTTTGGTTCTAAACAAAATAAAATTGAAGACCACAATGAAATATTTAAATTATTATAATTATTAAAAATACCATATCTATAATACGAAGGTGTAAATATATTATTAAAATATTTAAATGTAGTGCTATATTGTATTATATTTTGTTTATTGTAAAAATTATCTGATTTACTACATAAGTGTTCTAAAATTATATCGTAAGTAATAGTCATTATTATAATATATAAATATCTTTTTAAGCATTTAGAAAATAATTACAATTATGATTAGAATTTATAGTTGTTTCACATATATTCATTATAAATAAAAACAGTTTTGTTAAAATATTTATTTTTTCTGTATCATAATCTCGTATATAATCTTGTAGTTCATCAATTGTCATCAATTTACTTTGTTTAACTTCTTTATTTTCTTTTGTGTTTAAAATATAGTTATTATTTAAAATTGATAGATAAAAAATATTTTTATACATTATATTATTTGTGCCTATATATTCATATTGTATTGTAGAACTTTTTAATAAATTTAATAATAATATATAAGAATTATTATTTATTGATGTTTCTTCTTCTACTTCTCTTATAGCACATTCTAAATTAGTTTCATTCTTCTGTTTTTTTCCTTTTGGTACTTCCCATTCATTATATTTATATTTATTTTGTATTAATAATAATTCACTGAGTTTTCCACTTGTTTTTAATAATTTAAATTTATTATAAGATAGTATAAATTCTTTTTGATATACTTTCTTATAAGCTGTTTTATTCCATAATAATTTCCATAGGTCTAAAAAATTATTATTTTTTATTTTTATTATTTCATCTTGAGACATTAATTTAAACATTTTTTCTAATTGTTTTTTATCATTTATATCATATATCCCTCTTATAAATTCAATATAATTTAATGAATTTTTTTTTTCAATTAAAATAAATTTTATTTTGTTTTTATATTTTTCTATATTTTTTAAATTTGAAATTCGATTGTAATTAAAGTTATTAATTTCTTCATTAGATATATTATTTTTTAATATAATATTTTTAATATCATCTGATAACTTAAATAGAATTATTCCATAAGATTCAATAGGTTTTTTACAATTTTTAGTATTATGACCATAATTTGTACAATTTAAACAAAACAATTTATTTTGCATTATTATCTAATTAAGAAGTAGATTATTTTTTAAAATATTTTTATAAAATTTATACCTTTAAAAACATATAAATTAATTTATTTAAAATGGAAGATCAATATGATTTAATACTATTAAATTATTTTGGAAATATATTACATTTTAAAAGATTTTTTTTACCTACTGCGATTATGCTACCTTTATTTATTATAAATAAAAAATTTCAAAATAATTTTTATATATTTTTTTCTACATTTATTTCAATTATAATAGTTGGTTGGAATTTTCCTAAAATTACAAAATTATATTATTCAAGACCTATTTATTTTGAAGATTTAGATGACGATAAAGAGGAAAGTAAAAAAGTTAAAAATAAAATTATGTATAATATCGAACTATCAAATAAATTTAAAAGTAGATTTATTATATTTCAACAAATTTTAATATCAATTGCTTTTTCATTAGTTATTGAATATATCGTAATTAAAAATAAGGAAAATAATTACAATACAATGGAATTGTTTGGTTTAATTGGTGGTTTATTATCTTTTTTAACTCGGTTTGTTAGAATATGTGGAAAAATATTTTTATCATTTTTGTATTATAAAAAAAAGAAAGAGAAAGAAAAATTATTAATTAAATATAATTTACATAATTAATATTATTCTATTATCGTAATCTTAAATCAGCTACTTGTATTAAATGATCTGATGGTAACTTTTCATTTGGTATAGATTTAACTTTTTTTAAATAGTTCTCATTTATTTCTTTTAAAGCGCCTAAAATTTCTATTTTAGAATTTACAAATATGTAATCTAAAGTATCTTGAAATTTTACTGTATAATTTGTGTATTTTGGTTCTTTTTTAAATACTTTTTTATAACAACTTTTCATTGGATATTTTGTAAAAACTGTTGATGTATTTATAAATGGTTTTGGATATTCTAAATCTTCAAAATCAAATTTATTAAAAGATTTACCTGTTGTTATTCCTCTATACGCTGAACTAGATGGTTTAGAATTAAAATCACCAGTTAAAATTATTGGAATTGTATTTCCTTTTGATATTTTTTCTAAATGTTTCATTAATAAATAAGCTTGTAAATTTTTAATATCATCATAATAAGGATTTGATTCTAAATGTACAGTAGAAATATAAAATTCTTTTAAAGTATTTTTTTCTTTAAATTTAATAATAAGATTAGCAAACCTTCTTTGTATTTTATCTTTAAATTTTGTAATTTTATATTTTTTTAAATAATCTATTGCCAATGAATGATAATCAATTGTATTTATACTCATACAAAAAAATTTATTTATTTTAAATAAAATCATTACACCAAAATTATCGTCTTCTGAAAATTGCTTATACTTAAGTCCCCTTTGAGGACTTATTTGTGGTACATAATAACCAAAATATCCTTTTGAGAAAAAATATTTAAAAATATCATTATATACAGTATCTGTTTGAACTTCTTGTAATGTAATTATATCTGCGTTATAACTCATTAGTTCTTTTTTTATTAATTTAAATCTGTTTTTCCAAGATATACATTTTTCTGGACACGCCACTTTATGCAATGGTCCTTTTGCAGTAACAGGTGCTAATATATTATATGTAATTATTTTAATATTATTATCTTTACTTTTTTTTATATATTTAAAATTTCTATTCATCAATATTATTTATAAATAGAAATTATATTATTTAATTACTTTTTAAATCTAGTATTAAACATTTTAATTTTGGTATAAGATTTATACCAATGTAAAATGAATTATCAAAGTTCATACCATATCTATTAAATATATCTAAAATTATTTTATTTATACTAACACCTGTTGCTTTTGAATTTAATTGCCCATCCTTTAATCTAACAAGACCACCAAAAGTTTTATCCTTATAATGATATGGCGTTATAATATTGTTTTTATTTATAAATTTAAATTCAGGAATATTTTTTGGATGTAATTCAGATATAATTACAAACAATATTCCGTGTTTATGACAAAATTTTGATAAATTTTCAACATATATCTGAGAGATAAATTCATTAGTTTCATAATTATAAATAGCTTTAAAATCTAACATGATTAATTTATAATTTAATAATTTATCTATTTTATTATCATAGACCCATTTACAATAATGATAGTTAGTTGCTAAATTAACTAAACATTTTTTATATATTTTTTTTATTGGATAGTTAATAATATTATTATTAACAAATGTAATATTACGTAACCATATATTTTTATATTTAATATTAATAATTTGTTTATTAACTAATTTAATATTTTTATTCCACATATTTTTATATATTTTTAATTTTAAAACTTCGCAATTAATTTTATACTTTTTTAAATTATTATTAACAATACTTATTTTATTATTCCATATATTTTTATTATTTAAATTTTGTTTTTGTTTTAAAATACATTTTTCAATATTATTAGTTGTTAAATATATTTTTTGATTAGAATTATTAAAAGTATAATACATATATATAAATGTTAAAATACCTATACCTAAAATATACATTAATGTTAACTTAGATAATTATTTATTACTTTTAACTAATCCAATAAATATAAACATTATTACTAACATTAAAACAAATTTAATTAATGAACGTAAAAAATAGCCCATATGAAGATTAACTTTATCATTTACTTTAACGGTATATTCATTTAAATTTTTAAATTCTCCTTTTTCATTTTTTTGATTTATTTTTTTTGCATCTACAAATGGGAGTACTATATAAGTAATAAATGTTGATACAACATCAAAAATATAATTAGAAATTACTGTTATTAATATTGTTACTACTATATTATCACCAGTTAAATATTTTAAAATATTACCAAATCCTTTCATATATAATTTACCAGAAAAAAAAAAACTAATGTTATTTAATTTATATGAAAAATTTAAATTTTATAATATTAAAAGCATTAGAAGACTTTGATATTAGAAATAGAGAATATAGAAAATATATTAAAGATGATAATATTAGTTTTGATAGAAACAACTTAAAAATTAAATTTAATAATTTAAATAAAGAATTTACCTATCAAAATCTAGGTGCGTTTGAAACTAATACAAATTTATGGATTTGGGCTTGGATGATGCCTACACTTAAACCAAATGAAATTAGTATGTCAAAAGAATTATTAAATTATGGTTTAAAAAATTACGATACTTTTTTGGATCAATCAAGAAATATAATAAATGAAGAATTAAATGAAGATACATTTCTAAAAATTCAATTAGTAAATTCAAGATTTTTAATAACTAGACAGTTTCAATTAGATTTATTATTAAGTATGGTGCAATTTTTATTAAAAAATAAAATATTATTTATTTATAAGAGAAGAAAAGAATTAGCAAAAGATAAATATATAGATTTTTTATATTTATTATATTAATAATTTTTCTATAATATAATAAGTTAATGATTATTAAGATAGAAAATACTAGTTTTATATTATCACCTTTTAATAAAATACCACATAATAATCAATTTTATAATAATAAAATATTTTATAATATAAATAAAATCAAGTTAAAAAATTTTTTAGAATATATATTATTTTTAGATATAATATACTTGGATGATAATTTTTTTAATGATATTATTTACGAGTATTTAAATTTATTAAAAGAACCTAATAAATCAATTTATTACTGTGCAAAATTAATTAATACTATTTTATATTTATATAAATATAACAATAAAAATTATATTAATATTAAAAAAAAATGTATTGAATATTTAATTAATAATAGTGAAGATTTACAAACAGATATATTTAACTATTTATATATATTTACAAACTATCTTAAATTTGTTAAAATAAATAATAAATTAAATTATTGTAAATTAAACTATTCTTTACAAGATATAATTTATGATAGTATCTTAAATTAAATTAATCTAATTTACTATAATGATAAAAGACTTATTTTTTATAGTTATCATATTATTATTAGGAATTAATATGTATTCTAATTTAAATTATTTAAATTTAGATAACAATTACGATTTATTTACACACAATAATAATATAAATAATAATAATAATATAAATAATAATGATGTTATAAATAATAATGATGTTATAAATAATAATGATGTTATAAATAATAATGATGTTAATTTAAATTCCATTATTAAACAAAGAG
>Ga0209634_1002389_pt1 | contig 13172 bp, 13 predicted proteins | sample LinPmetageLP40_FD_184043 | JGI IMG/M metagenome (GOLD analysis project Ga0209634, IMG submission 184043) | Marine viral communities from the Pacific Ocean - LP-40 (SPAdes) (version 2) | ecosystem: Environmental > Aquatic > Marine > Oceanic | place: Pacific Ocean | collected 2010-08-26
TTTTCGAATTCAACTGCAACCTAAAAAGAATAAAATCAATATGTCTCACGGAAAACAGTGAATTTACCTCACTGAAAACCGTGAATTTTTTACACTGAAAACCGTGAGGAAAAACCGGAAAACAGTGAACGAACTAATTTAATATTGCCCGACAATTGATGTTTTGAAATTATCATAAGTGAAAAATATTTGCTAATAACCTGAGTTCGATTGATAGTCAAAGAGCAAAAAACCATTAGAACGTCATTTCGGAAATTTTCTCCGTTTCTTTTTTAAAACGGAGAAAATTATCCGTAATCTCTGCTATTGGCTAGTGAGATACCGGATAGATGAAGGTTTTTAAAATGTAAACCTTTATTTTCCTAACATGACGACCATTTTTATTAATCAAATTCAGGTTAATAAGCTATTTATGATTCGTTGAGCACAGATTGTTTTTATTTTTTCAAACACCTGAAAATTATAAAGTTAATATTCTAACGAAAAATATACGCAATTTCTAAAGCAGTGTAATAAAGCATTTTTTTCAAAATATGAATGGTGTATAAGCCCATTCTTCACTTGATATTATCAACATATTCCTCCAACTCAGGGAAGAATTCGAAAAATTCTTTCTCGAACTCTTCATAATACGTTTTGAGATCTATGACTGATTCTTCCATTTTCGAATCATGTTTGGTGCGCCTGGACATGCCTTGCATCACATCCTCTATTCCATCGAAGTTGGCATAGTTGAGCAACCAATTTTTCTCCATCATGTAAGGCATCATAAAGTTGATCTTATCAGGAAGCTTGTGCTTGTTGACCGATATCATTTGATAAAATTCATCCACATATTGATCTAATGGGATTTGTGAAAATTTCTCCCAATTCTTGGCAAGAAAATGATCATAGTAAATATCTACTATCACTCCCGAGAAATGTCGATACTTGCTCCAAAGTCTCTTTTTACTCTGACTGACTATCGGGTGCGTGTCTGTAAACTCATCTATCGCTCGGTGTAGCTTGATGCCTTGTTGTATCGCGGAATTGAATTGGTCAAAAGCTTTCCCTTTAACAGAATCGGCAATAAAATTTCCGATTGTCAATTCTTGATCTCCACCAGAAAGATAGATATGTGCGAGGAAATTCATGTTTGGAAACTACAGATAAAGCACTAGAACATAAAATGAATCTGACGTTATCTAAAAAGAGGTATTGCAATTGATCATGTGCATGACTAAATTGTGCACATACTTATACGATTACTATCATGGCAAATAACCCTCATCTCAATATACTGGTACAATTGGCAAAAATAGATGGAGAGACCGATGGCTCAGAATTGGATCTTATCCGACAAATTGGTGTTTCTGAAAGTATATCCGATGAAGACATCGATAAAGCAATAGAAACCACTAGTATTGAGGATACCATCCCTTCATTAGAAAATCTATCCGAAGATGATAAAATTGAACTCATGACCAATCTAGTTCAGGTGATGAAAATCGATGGCATTGTGCACAAAGAGGAAATGAAATTTTGTCTCAAGGTGATTAAGAAACTTGGATATGATGAGAATGCCCTTTTCGATTTGGTTTCATCTACCTACAGTAAGCCGTCCACACCCGAACAGCAAGAGGATGTCAGAACAAGAGCAAAGGCACTTCTGAGTAAATAATAAATGAGTCATAATGCTAAAGACATACTAGGCGAAGCGCTCGTTGACTACTACAATGGGGTAGATCAGTCTCTAATGGTGAATAATAAATATGGTGACCCCGAAGAAATGCCTATCGAGGTGTTTTTCAGAGACAAGGAAGATTTGACGGATTTGGAGAAGACCGCTATTCTTCATTGCAAGGGCACCATTTTAGATGTTGGTTCGGGAGCTGGAGCCATCACGGTCATGTTACAAGAAAATTTTGACACCACTGCGATTGAAAGCTCTGAGGGAGCTTGTCAAGTGATGAAAGAACTGGGAGTAAGAAACGGTATTACCAGTAATGTGTTTGACTATCAAGGGGAGAATTATGATACCTTACTGTTGCTGATGAATGGAATTGGTATTGTAGGTGAACTGAACAATTTAGACATGGCTCTAAGACATTTCTCATCGATGCTCAGTGATGATGGACAGATTCTACTAGACTCCAGCGATATATCCTATCTATACGAAGATGTTGCCAAGCCAGTCAATAAATACTTCGGACAACTGTCCTATCAATATGATTACAAAGATCAGCAGGGAGAATGGTTTGAGTGGTTATATGTAGATATCAATACACTAAAAGAACATGCCGAAAAAGCGGGATTGCAGGTTGAAATCTTATTGGAAGATGATGCCGATCAATATCTCGCTCGGCTTACAAAAAAGAAATAAAACTGATTAACCATGAAGAAATTACTGACTATAGCATTTGTATTAATTGCACTGACAAGCTTTGCCCAACAGACTTATTTGCACTGTGGCAAACTAATCGATGTCGAAAAAGGCAAGGTGCTTACCGAAATGACGGTTGTGGTCGAAGGCGATCGCATAGTCACAGTGACTAAAGGGTACTCAGTCGCAGGGTCAAATGACGAGACAATCGATTTGAAAAATAAAACGGTTATGCCTGGACTGATGGATATGCACGTACATATTGAATCGCAATATGATAAAGGAAGGTATGCGAGGGTATTTAAGAATAATCCAGCAGACATTGCCTTTAGGTCAACAGTATTTGCTAAAAAGACATTGATGGCTGGATTCACTTCAGTGAGAGACTTGGGCGGAACAGGAGTTAATATTTCTCTGAGAAACGCAATTAAAAGTGGAGCAGTTGACGGCCCTAGAGTCTTTACTGCAGGGAAAGCCATCGCTACAACTGGAGGACATGGTGATCCGACCAATGGATATAGAGCAGACCTGATGGGCAATCCCGGACCTAAGGAAGGTGTGATAAACAGTCCTGCTGAGGCCAGGCAGGCCGTTAGACAGCGTTATAAAAATGGGACAGATGTGATTAAAATCACGGCCACAGGAGGTGTCTTAAGTGTGGCCAAAGATGGTTCAGGGCCTCAGTTTACAATGGACGAACTCAAGGCAGTCGTGGAAACGGCTAATGAATACGGAATGCTCACCTCGGCTCATGCACATGGACCTGAAGGCATGAAGAGAGCTGTTGAGGCAGGTATTACGACTATCGAGCACGGGACTTTGATGACAGAGGAGGTAATGGATCTGATGAAGGAGAAAGGGACATATCTAGTTCCGACCATTACTGCTGGCAAGTTTGTGGCAGAAAAAGCAGCTATTGAGGGTTTTTATCCAGTTGTTATTGTACCCAAGGCTTTGATGATAGGGCCTAAGATCCAAGAGACATTCGGGAAAGCGTATAAGAGAGGAGTCAATATAGTTTTTGGAACGGATGCAGGTGTATTTCCACATGGTGAAAACGGAAAAGAATTTGGCTACATGGTTGAGGCTGGAATGCCAGCAATGGAGACTATACAATCGGCAACAATGACTCCTGCGAAACTTCTAAAAGTAGATCATGAGCTAGGCTCTATCACGATAGGGAAGTTTGCTGATATCATTGCGGTCGATGAAGATCCTACAAAGAATATTAAGACCATGGAGAAAGTGAGCTTTGTAATGAAGGGTGGAGTGGTTTATAAATAAAAGATTACTCAAATACTCCATGCAACCATCCAGCCATAAATTGAGTCTATTAAAAAAACTCAAACCATGAAAACTTATACCTACTCATTAGTACTAATATTCGCATCTCATCTGACGTTTAGCCAGGATGTCAAAAAGGCGATCGACTACTACCAAAATAATCAACCTTCTCAGGCAAAACAAATATTAAAATTCGTTGAGGATGACCATTCAGGTTATGCCGAGTCACAATTTTACTTGGGACGCATTTGTTTTGATGAAGAAGATCTTGATCAGGCACAAGATTATTTTGAAGAGGCTATTGAAATTGACGAGAATTCTTCGAAATATCATCTTTGGTTAGGAAATACAATTGGTAGCATAGCCCAAGAGTCCAACTTCTTTAAACAAGGAATTCTGGCTCCTCAAATTAAAAATGCTTACGAAAGAGCAGTTAAACTAGACCCTAAAAACATTGATGCACAATGGGGGTTAGTGGAATACTATACACAAGCTCCAGGTGTTATGGGTGGCAGTTGGGAGAAGGCCGAAGAAACAGCCAGAGCTATTTATAAACTTGATAATGTTCAAGGACATAATGCATTGGCAACTGTTTATTTGAGACAAGAGAAATTCACATTGGCAGAAAAAGAATATATTAAGGCTGCTGCTCTAGACAAGAATTTCATATTCACCTTGGGGTATTTTTACCAGAATCAAAAGACATTCAACAAGGCTTTTGATGTGTTCAAAAAAGAATTAGAAAAAGACCCTGACAATAAAGCTGCCTTGTACCAAATTGGAAGAACGAGTGCTTTGTCAGGAGAAAGGTCTGACCTTGGGATAAGAAGTCTCAATGAATACTTGAATCAGCCGGTTAATCAAGGCATTCCTTCTCATGCAGCGGCACTCATGCGAAAAGCCATGATCTATGAGAAAATCGGAGAAACAGATAAGGCTCAAACATACTATAAAGAATCACTTGCGAAAGACCCGAAAATGACGTTGGCAAAAGATGGTCTGGAAAGGGTCAGTAAATGAGACTGAAGATCGATTTTTATAAGAATGAGATTGGATTCTTAATAAAGTGAATAAACTAATATCTTTGTGAAATGAAAATGCAGCGCATACCCACTTATGCCGGAACCGTCTCAGAAAAAGATGAGCTTGACATCCTTTATTGGGCGACACATAAAACACCATGGGAAAGACTTTGCGAATCCTGGAGGCTTCATTGTGTAAATAATGGGATCACGCCTGCTGAGAATAAACTAAATAAAACAATTTCTAAAGCCTCGAAAAGGCCATGATTGATTTTTTCAATAATGACTTTCTGGAATATATAGACCTGCTAAACAAGCATGGTGTTGAATATGTATTGGTAGGAGGTATGGCAGTAAATCTTCATGGGTATAGGAGATCAACTGGAGACATGGATGTTTTTGTAAATCCTACAAAAGCAAACCATGTTAAATTGAGAAAAGTACATGCTGATTTTGGAATGCACATGGGAGAAATGGAGCTTGTAGATGACTTTATGGATACAAAAAAGTATGATGTTTTCACCTTTGGTATTTCTCCTATTCAAATTGATCTAATGACGGCTTGTAAGGGAATAACATTTGATGAAGCTTTTGCTAATGCCATTAAATTCAGCTTGGATAAGAATATAAAAGTTTCAGTCTTAGACTATCGAGAATTAGTGATTACAAAAAAAGTAGCAGGCAGAAATAGGGATAAAGCTGATATTGAAGAACTTGAGAAAGTCAAGAAAAATAAAGACTCACTTTTATAGAATATATACAGGTCTAAATAACCACATCAATTCTCACTCATAAAGTGCTTCTGCTTGTACTTGTAGCTAAGGTACGACAAGATGTCTCCGAAGGCACTAATACTTTCCAAGAGCTCATCAGCTACTTTTTTGTCATTCAGTCGAAGCAACAGCAATCCATATACACCATTTAGGCAGATCTGTACTTCGCTGATGATCTGACCTTTTGCGAAAGCCATGCTTTTGTCAATATGTGCTTTCGAAGCATGATAGACTGCTTCGAAGTTATTGTCGGTACTTTGCAGTTCTTCGTGGATGTCAGTTAGTTCCTGCACGATTGCTTGCACTTCAGATAAATGGCCTGACATTTCGATTCCTTCCTGTTTCATTTTGGCTATAATGTCGGCATACCATGCAGTGAGAGATGCTTTGTCTTCCTCTTTTTCTGGCAGGTGATTGATGATGTTATTTTTGATCCTTTCCAAATCAAATGCATACGCACGCACCAAGTCTTCAGTTTGATACATATGGATGATGTATTCAGCGATGTTGTTCTGCCGTTTGCTTTCCGCAATATTCATACTACAAAAATATAGGATATACGACCAATAGTAGCTATGATTTTTTGATTTTAATCGATCCACTCAGCAACAAAAAGATTAGTATCTCTACCTCCACCATTATTTCTATTGGATGAAAAAACAAGGTGTTTCCCGTCATTACTGAAAACAGGGAAAGCATCAAAAACACCGTCATAAGTCACTTGTTCTAGACCAGTACCATCAGTATTTATTAAGTATAAATTGAATGGAAAGCCTCTCTCGGTTGTATGATTAGAAGCAAATATCACTCTCTTCCCACCAGGAAGAAAAAATGGACACCAATTCGCTTTACCAAGATTAGTCAGCTGTTTAAGGTTTGTTCCATCTGAATTGCAAATATATAGCTCCATCTCTGTAGGCATTACTAATTCGTCCGCAAGTAAATCTTTGTAGATTTTGACATCTTCTTCCGTCTTAGGTCTTGAAGCTCTAAAAATAATTTGCGATCCATCAGGAGAGAAAAAAGCTCCACCATCATACCCAAGTTCATTGGTTATTTGCTGTACGTCAGTTCCATCAATGTTCATAGTGAATAGTTCTAAATCACCAGTGCGCATCGAAGTAAATACAATTTTATCTCCTTGTGGTGAAACAGTTGCCTCTGCATCATACCCTTCGAAGTCAGTAAGTTGATTTTGAATATGTCCTTCTAAATCAGTGACAAAAATATCAAAACCTGAATAAATTGGCCATACGTACTTACCATCATCTCTTTTTTCAGGTTTTGGTGGGCAGGCTTTGTCAGATAAATGTGTTGAAGCATAGACCACTGTAGAATCCCCAGGAAGAAAATAAGAACAAGTAGTTCTTCCCATCCCGGTGCTTATCATCATCGGAGGTATACTATCCATCTGACTACTTTTCCAGTTAGTATAATAAATTTGATCACAAGAAGTCTCCCACTGAGGATTAGTAGCTTGAAAAACAAGTTTACTATCATCGAAGCTCCAATAAGCTTCTGCATTGTCACCCCCAAATGTAAGCTGTCTGATGTTATTGAGATGTTTTTCCTCTTCGTAATGTATTAAACTCTTTTTAGTTGCACCAGAGTATCCATCTGTTCCGTATTCTTCATTCTTATTAGTCTGTCCACAACTTAATAGTAGTATGATGATAAATAGAGATAAAAGTGTTTTTTTGTAGGTCATTTTATAATCGCTAATTTAGAAAGTGCCAAATTTAAACAATCCTTTGAAATCATGACTAATTACTCACCATCTAAAAATAAGGCAATTTTGAGTTTAATTGTTCTGATTGTTTTCAGTTGCAGAACACCAGAACTTAATAATGATACAATAGCTACCGAAATAAAAACACATATAAATTATTTGGCGAGTGATGAACTTGAAGGAAGAACCTTTGGATCAGAAGGAGAGCAAAAAGCAGCACAATATATTGCAGATTACTTTCAGGCATTAGATTTGACTCCGAAGGGTACCGATGGTTATTTTCAAGAATTCAATGTTACACCTTCTGGTAATCCTCATGAGAAACCTGAAATAGGGGGAGATACTAATGATAGTAGCTTAGTAGGAAGAAATGTAATAGGTTACTTAGACAATCAAGCAGGAAAAACTGTGGTTATTGGGGCACATTTTGATCACCTTGGAATGGGAGCAATAGGGTCACTTCACAGAGGTGAAGAAGCTATCCACAACGGTGCAGATGATAATGCTAGTGGTACTTCAGTAATCATGATGATGGCCAAGCTTTTGAAAAATCAGGTTAAAAACAACAACTATCTTTTTATTGCCTTTACTGGAGAGGAAAATGGGCTTTGGGGTTCAAACCATTTTACTAAAAATCCAACTATTGATTTAACACAAGTGAATTACATGTTGAACTTTGACATGGTAGGCAGACTAAATGAAGAAAGCACAATAGCAGTGCACGGCACTGGTACATCTCCTGCTTGGAGTGAGGTGCTGGATTTATCAAACACTGATAGTTTGAGTTTAGTGAAGAAAGAATCTGGAGTAGGGCCTTCTGATCACACATCATTCTACTTAAATGACATTCCTGTGTTACACTTTTTCACAGGACAGCATGATGACTATCATCGCCCTTCAGATGACCCTGAAAAAATCAATTGGGAAGGAATAGTTAGGGTTGTTAAGTACACACAAGAGCTTATTATCAACCTTGACAACAAGGATAAGCTAGTATTTACAAAAACCAAAAACGAATCGGAAAATACTCCGCGTTTCAAGGTTGGATTAGGAGTTGTTCCCGACTATCTATTTGATGGTGAAGGCATGCGCATTGATGGCGTTAGTGAAGATAAACCTGCTCAAAAAGCAGGTCTTGAAAAAGGGGACATAGTTGTACAATTAGGAGATTCTACTATTATAGATATGATGAGTTATATGCGAGCACTTAGTGTATTTGAGAAAGGAGATACTACTAAGGCAATGATTAAGCGTGGAGAAGAGGAAATAGAGACAGAGATTGTTTTTTGAGTAAAAGATATACTGTCGTCCGACTAAATCTAATTTTAGTGAAAAATGCGCGTGCACGCTGAATGAAAAAAGATTTTGGGCCAATCTCAACCCCCTGCCCCTAAAGGGGTGATCGAAAGTCCCCTTTAGGGGATTTAGGGGTATATTTGAGTAATTATTCTTCATATTAAAAATCTTTTCTCGGACGACAGTATAAAAGATATTATTAAATCCTTGATAAGTTTTCTTTGATTTTTATTTGACTGACTCCGACTAAATTTTTAATCTATGTAAAATACAGCCTTATTGATCAGAATTGATACTTTTCCAGTGATTTGAAAAAGCACCCCTTTTTTAGGGTTTGTCTTTCAGTTTCCGTAGGGAAGTACGAATAAATGCTAGAATACGCTATACAGATCACTTTGAATTTTGAACCTTAAACTTTAAACGGACGTCAGTAATTTTTATTGATGCTTACCTTATTAAACTGAAGCTTGGATCTAATTGATGCACTCAACATCAATTCAATGGTTTTGTCACCACGATATTTCTGCATAAAATATTTTTTAGAGGTAACATTGAGATGGTCGCATTCTATTTAAAATAATCCCTATTTTTGTGGCTTGAACGGCAGGAGAAAAAGCTGAGAAGTACCATATGAAGAACATAAGAAATTTCTGTATCATCGCCCATATCGATCATGGTAAAAGTACCTTGGCGGATAGATTATTGCAGGAAACAGATACAGTGGCTGATCGCGATATGCAGAATCAGTTGCTAGACAACATGGATCTGGAGCGTGAGAGAGGAATCACCATAAAAAGTCATGCGATCCAGATGGACTACCAATATGAAGGAGAGCAGTACACGCTCAATTTGATTGACACGCCTGGGCATGTTGATTTTTCATATGAAGTATCTCGCTCCATCGCTGCATGCGAAGGAGCACTATTGATTGTAGATGCTTCCCAAGGAATTGAGGCACAAACAATATCAAATTTGTATTTGGCATTAGAGAATGATCTGGAAATTATTCCAGTGCTCAATAAAATAGACTTACCAGGTGCGATGCCTGAAGAGGTGACCGATGAAATCGTAGAACTCATCGGCTGTGATCCTTCAGAAGTAGTCCATGCAAGTGGTAAAGAAGGAATAGGGATAGCTGATATATTGAAAGCAATAATTGAGCGTGTTCCTGCACCCAAAGGCGATCCAGAAGCTCCTTTACAAGCGTTGATATTTGATTCTCAATTCAATTCCTTCAGGGGGATTGAAGTAATATTCCGGGTATTGAATGGGAAGATTAGCAAGGGAGATAAAGTTAAGTTTGTTAATACTGGTAAAACCTATGATGCCGATGAGATCGGCATACTAAGATTGGAGCAAGAACCTCAAAAGACCATTGGAACGGGGGATGTGGGATATTTGATTTCCGGAATTAAAGTAGCCAAAGAAGTCAAAGTAGGAGACACCATTACGCACGTAGATAGACCCTGTGAGGCGGTTACGGGATTTGAAGATGTGAAACCGATGGTCTTCGCAGGGATTTATCCAGTGGAGACCACTGATTACGAAGAATTGCGCTACTCTATGGAAAAGCTCCAGCTCAATGATGCGTCATTGGTTTGGGAGCCGGAAACATCAGCGGCATTGGGATTCGGATTCCGTTGTGGATTTCTAGGCATGCTTCATATGGAGATTATTCAAGAGCGTTTGGAACGTGAATTTGATATGACAGTTATCACCACGGTGCCTTCTGTTCAGTTTCATGCAGTCAAAACAGATGGTAGCAGCACCAATATCAATGCACCATCTGAAATGCCAGAACCAAATACCATTTCACATGTTGAAGAGCCATTTATTAGAGCGCAGATTATCTCGAAAGGTGAATATGTGGGCAATATCATTACCCTCTGTATGGATAAAAGAGGCCAAATAAAAAACCAGGTCTACTTAACTTCAGAGCGTGTCGAACTTACTTTCGAATTACCCCTTTCAGAGATTGTATTTGACTTCTTTGATAAATTAAAGACAATATCGAGGGGATATGCTTCTCTGGATTATGAGTTGATAGGATTCAGAGAATCTACCATGGTCAAGCTTGACATTATGCTCAATGGGGAAAAGGTAGATGCGTTATCTGCTATTGTCCATCGAGACAAGGCGTATGATTGGGGAAAACGATTGTGTGAGAAGTTGAAAGAATTGATCCCGCGCCAAATGTTTGACATTGCAATTCAGGCATCTATTGGCTCAAAAATAATCTCAAGAGAGTCTGTCAAGGCCCTTCGAAAGAACGTGCTGGCAAAGTGTTATGGGGGAGATATTTCAAGGAAACGTAAATTATTAGAAAAACAGAAGAAAGGGAAGAAGCGCATGAGAAATGTCGGAAATGTGGAGATTCCACAAGAGGCATTCATGGCGGTACTCAAACTTGACTAGTAACTTAACAAAAAGACTATGGCTACTCCAATTCTATTAGATGGAAAAACTACATCAAAACAAATAAAGGAGGAGATTAAAGTAGAAGTTGACCGCATCAAAGCATCAGGAGGAAAAGTGCCTCACCTTGCTGCCGTGTTGGTGGGAAGCGATGGTGCAAGCCGAACCTACGTCAATGCGAAGGTTAAAGCCTGTGAATTGATCGGGTTTGAATCTTCCTTGGTAGAACTAGAAGCATCTACTACCCAAGAAGAATTGCTTGAAAAAGTACAGATGCTCAATGAGAATCCAAATATTGATGGGTTTATTGTACAAGTGCCTTTGCCTGACCATATTGATGAGCAGGCAGTCACCTTAGCTATTGATCCTTCAAAAGATGTGGATGGTTTTCACCCTGAGAATTTAGGGAAACTCGTCCTGGGACTACCCACTTATATCTCAGCTACACCAAATGGTATTTTGGAACTATTTAAGAGATACAATATAGAGACATCAGGCAAGCACTGTGTGGTGATGGGAAGAAGTCACATTGTGGGAACACCTATGAGTATATTGATGGGTCAGAAGCGTGAAGTCGGAAATTGTACTGTCACTCTGGTTCATAGCCGTACCCAGAATATTAAAGAAATTACCAAGACAGCTGATATCTTGATCGTAGCGATCGGAAAACCTGAATTCGTGACAGGTGATATGGTCAAAGAAGGAGCTGTAGTGATCGATGTTGGTATTCATAGAATAGAAGATGCTTCTAAAAAATCAGGCTATAGGCTTCTCGGAGATGTGAAATACGATGATGTGGCACCAAAAGCTTCTTTTATAAGTCCTGTGCCTGGTGGAGTAGGGCCGATGACCATAGCATCGCTATTAATGAATACACTGCAAGCGGTAAAATCTTAATGAAGAACTAAACAGGTAACAATATAGAGGACAACAAGTACTCGAATTTCTTTGTGATTTTTGCGTAATACTTCGCGACCTTTGCGGTTAAGTAATTAAAAAAGCGGTTCAATTACCCGCATAATCAAAAATTGAAATGATAGAAAAGGAAAACACTTCAGCGCTTCCAGTCATGGAAGCTTTTTACACCATACAAGGAGAAGGATATCATTGCGGCAAGGCTGCATACTTCATAAGATTAGGAGGTTGTGACGTAGGATGTGTATGGTGCGATGTCAAAGATTCGTGGGATGCCGACCAACATCCTAATATGTCTATTGAAGAGATCACCAACGATGCAGCAGGATTTCCAGGAAAATTAGCAGTAGTCACTGGAGGAGAGCCTTTGATGTACAATCTTGATGAGCTCACCAGCGCGCTGAAAGACAAAGGACTACAGACCAACATAGAAACCTCAGGTGTTTACCCACTATCTGGACATTGGGATTGGATCTGTTTTTCTCCTAAGAAATTCAAAGCACCACAGGAAGAGATATATGAGAAGGCGCACGAGCTGAAAGTTGTTATTTATAACAAAAGTGACTTCAAGTGGGTGGAAGAACATCGCACCAAGGTAAATGCCAAATGCAAACTCTATTTACAGCCAGAATGGAGCAAGTCAGAGAAGATGTTGCCATTGATAATTGAATACGTCAAAAACAATCCCCATTGGGAAATATCGTTACAGATTCATAAGTTTATGGATATCCCGTAGGGTTTTATGGTTTGATGTTTGAAGTTCAAGGCTTGAAGCTCAAAATTCGCTACTCCTAGATATGAAGTTTTTTTTATCAATAATATTAGTTCTAATACATGTTGCCGATCTATACCCTCAATACTTAAGCACGAAATCTAAAAAAGCTGTTGCCTATTATCAAGAAGCTGACAACTATCGGGTAAGGAGACAATATGACCAAGCGATATTACTGCTAGAAGATGCGATAAAGAAGGATGATGAATTCATCGAGGCCTATCAGCGATTGGCAGGAATCTATCATGTATTAGATAAATTAGAACTAGCAGAAAAATATTATCAAACATCTCTCAATTTAGACGCTGGCAATCCCAAATATGCTGATGCTTACTTAAACATCGGTAGCGTCCAAATCACCCTTGAGAAGTATGAACAAGCGAAGGAGAATATAGAACAGTTTCTGTCCTTTAAGTTAAAGAATCAAGGGAAAAATGAGGAGGCTAGGCTATTGCTCTCTAAAGCTATTTATTCCTTGGAACATATCAATTCGCCTCTTCCATTTAACCCTACTTCATTGAATGAACAGGTGAATCAATTTGCCATGCAGTATTTTCCGGTAGTCACTGCGGATAAAAAGACACTGCTCTATACAAAAAGGGAT
>Ga0209634_1002390_pt1 | contig 13168 bp, 17 predicted proteins | sample LinPmetageLP40_FD_184043 | JGI IMG/M metagenome (GOLD analysis project Ga0209634, IMG submission 184043) | Marine viral communities from the Pacific Ocean - LP-40 (SPAdes) (version 2) | ecosystem: Environmental > Aquatic > Marine > Oceanic | place: Pacific Ocean | collected 2010-08-26
GGTTTTGAAATAAGCTGCCATTGCTGAGTATGGATTTTCATCAAACGGCACATTCATTAGCTTCCTTCCATTAGAAGTCCAAGAAAATGTTCTTTGATCTTGAGACAACGTAATGATACCTGCTTCGGTAGCTTTAATGGCCGTGTTTCTAAGGCCCACATTCTCGTCTTGCGCTAATTCTAAGAACAAATACGGGTTGTTTCTTGCAAATAATCTTAAATCTCTTTTAATTTCTTTAGAAGATAATTTATTCACTGCGGTACCCATTTCAACTCTTAATATAGCTTCTGCATCATCAATATCCATTTCTCTAGCAAATACAGCTGCGTCTGTTTGGATATCTAGTAATTCTAAATCATCGTACGCTTCTTCTACTGCATCGAATTCGTGGTATATTCTTCCCTTTAAGGGGTGATATAAAGAAAGTAACTTTTGCAAATTTTGTTTTTCTTTAGGTACTTTTAAATCCCCATTCCTAAACATTATATGTCCCAAAGTTGCTTCGCCATCTTGATTTTCTTTAAATGGAGAATCATGGTTGGTAGCGTACCTAAGTTCTTTTTGTTTTCCATTTTCTGGATCAAAATACAACAAAGAATGCTTTCTAGTATGCCTTCCCGGTATTGTTAATGTTAGTGGAGAATTGTTTCCTATTAAGTAGTATGTCCTATCCTTAATTTCCCATTGAGGCTTAGATTCTACTTTTGTTTCTTTTATAGTAGGTATTGTAATTTCTTCTACAATTTCTTCTACTTGCGCAGCTTTTTTAGCTACTGGTTTTTTATTTGCCATAATATAATATAATTTAATAGTTAAAAAGTAAAGTAAGAGTGCCCGAAGGCACCCTTATCCCTACATTATTTGAATCCTTAGATTCCTTTGAATAGTACAAAGTTATTAGCAGCTTGCGTTACTAAACATCTCTCAGATAGGAAGTTTACTTCCATTGCATCAAGAGTTGAAGTTTGAGCACCACCAACAGATCCTGTTAACCAAGATTTCATTCTACGGTCGTCAGTTTGAGAAGCTCTGTATCGTACGTGCAAAAATGGACGTCTGATATTTGTTCCTAAAATTTGATCGTAAACAGTTGATGTTCCAGCTGGTACTAGTACACCTTCGATTGAATTAACTCCAGTGATTCCTCCACGAGTGGATGCGTCATTTAAGTATTTCCAATCTGTCTTATAGAAATCGTAAGATCCTCTACGGAATCCACTAAATCCTAAGTTAAGTGCCATGTCCTCTGAATTTTCAAACAACCCATAAGCAACTCCTCCAGTTTGTCCACTAGAGATTGCAGCTAGCATATCATCAAAATCTAAAGAAGTTTGACGCTGTAAGAACAACATGTTTTCTTCGATAGCTCCTTGAGTATCTAGGTTTTTAAGAATTGCATCAAATTCAGTTAGCCCGTTAGCGGCTGTGAATCCAGTTTGTACATTACCTCTATCTTGGATAGCTGCAAACAAACCTTGTGTTCCTGGCTGCTGCAAATTTTGATTAGCTAATGCTCCTGCATTCAGGTTTAATTCCCCTTCTACCATTGCCATTTCTAAATAATCTTCAAAACGTAAACGTGTTTCAGATGCTGCTTTTAAATACCATAGGTATCCGTCAGTTCCATCTTCTGTTGCTACATTCACCCATCCTATCTGTGCGGTATCTGATCCAGATACAACATACTGGTCTCTGATTATGATTGGTGAATTATGGTACTGTGATAACACAGGTTCAACAGATACTCTAGTAGCTGAATTTCCAGCCCCGGCACCAATAGTAGTACCTTTAGAGTAATCAGATCCGTAAACGAATATTTTTAAACCAGCAGGTGCTCCAAAAGTTGCTCCTAATGTTAATCCGCTATAAAGCTGAACTGTTAAAGCTCCTGTTCCCGCAGCAGCTCCTGAAGCTGTAACGATACCTTTCGCTTCTTTACCAGTTGCTGGATCAAGAATAACAATAGTATCATTAATAGATATTACATTAATTATTGTAGCAGCAACAGGTATTAATAAACCAGTTCCAGCAGCACCACCAGTAACAGTAACGTTGTCGTATGATATGTGCAGACGGTTTTGTTCAGACCAAATTACTTGATCAGATGTCATTGGCATTTCAGCGCCAACCATGTTTAGAAATCCAGATAACGTTCTGTTTCCATAACGTTCTACTTCTGCTTCGTAAATTTCTGGTAAATATTGCTGTGCAAAATCAGCAAAATTAGCAGGCACTGCTCCAGCTCCCCCATTGGCGGTCCATTGTAGGTAGTTGGTGTTAAGTATCTGCTGTGATTGTGAAGGGACTATATCCCCAAATTGTGGTAATAAACTCATTGTTATTAATTTTTAAACTTTTTAATTTTTAGTTTTGTCGAGTCCGCTCCAGAAACTGATTTCACTTTGTATGCACCAAACCTTGCTCCGTCTATCGGCGCAGCTTGTCTTGCTCCTGTCGATGGGTTTTTAGATTTAGATAGGATATCTCTAGTTGCGTCGGCTTTGCCTTGCTCGTAGAAATGATTTGCCATTTTATCGGCATTTGCTCCAGCATATAATGCTTTGTGATACCCTGCGGTATCTTTAATCGTGCCGTCTTCCCCAAGAAACTTCCCTATGAAGTTACTAATGTCTGACTGCTTTTCCGCTATTTGCGATGGGTTTTGTACGCTGTATTTAAACTTCTTGTCACCTAAACTGAAATCGAAACCTTCGAAATTTTCATTAAGTAACTCGTTTGTAACGGCTTTAAACTTTTCGTGCTTAGCTGCGTTTCTTTCCTGGTCCTCTTTATATCGATTAAAAAAGTCCGACGCTTTACTCTGATCCTCCGTAAGTGATGGCGACTTCAACTTGATGTCATCATAATACTTATCCTTGGTTTCATTTAAAAACGCACGGGCTTTTGCAACCTCTTCTTTATATGCGAGTTTTTTTCTACGGATATCTCGCTCCTCGTCCACGTCTTCGTCAAATGCAAAGTTGTCCTCGAGCATAAATTCGATTTCTTCTGCACTTAAATGTGACTTAGTGTTCTTGTAATACTCTTTTACTAATACATCACGATCTACATCGTCGTAATTAGTATTTAGCCTTATGTAGTCTTGCATATTGCCCCCTGTTTCTTTCATGAAATCTATCAACTTATTGATATTTTCAGGCAATTCGGGTTTAGATAAAACAGGAACTTCTTCCTCTTTTGGTTTGCTTTCTTCAATGATCTCCTTAATAACCGGCTCAGGTATTTCTTTAACTATGTCTTCGGCATCTTCCGTTGACTTTACCTCAGTAACTGCGGTCGGCTCTAGATCCTTAGCGGGCTTATCCCCTTCATTGGGTATTATCACCCGGGCTACATTGCTTGGAATGTCTATTAAGGGCTCTTTGTTTTTAGCCGCAAATTGCTCTTCAGTTAGCTTAGGCTTAGACTTGATCTTAAAAGATCCTTGTGTTTTTTCACTCATGATATGATATTATATAATTATTAAATACTTGTTTATTGCGGAAACACGTCGCTCATTCCCATTCCGCCCATGGCTTCTTGCCCTACATTTTCAAAATCTTTAGGCGTTCCATTGGTTTGTCTTTGCTCTATTAGCTGACTTTGCTGAGTCCCCTCCTTCTCTATTCTTTTAGCTTTTGCAGCATCTGCATTATCCTCCTTCGCCTTAGTTGCTTGTAAAGCGGCTTGAGCTAATTGCAAATCATACTGGAACTTAGTTGCCATTAATTCCTTTTTAATTTGCGCTTCAGTCTGCATTCTTTGCAATTCAAATTGCGATTTAGCTTGCTCTATAGCTACTTTTTCCGCTGTTAACGCTTGCTGTTTCTGCACTTCCGCCATAGCAGCTTTTTCGGCTGCCTGCCCGTTTGCTTGCGCTTGTGCTTGTATGTTTTGTTGAACTAAAGCCTGCTCTCTTTTTTGTTTCTTTTTTCTTTTAACCTTTAGCATTTGATTAGCTAATTTAAGGTTTTTTATTGACTTAAGATCAATTGCATCCTCAATATCAATTTCTTTTGTTTGTAAGGATATTTGTATCGCTTGCTGTAATTCCGCTTGTTCTTCTTCGTCTGGTTCTAGCTCTAAAAATATACCAAAATCGTGCAAATTAAGTCTTTCTATTTCTTTCAATGTTTCTACATTAAATGTAGATATACTATTCATTAAAGAGTTTTTAGTAAGCGGAAAGCTTAACACGTCGGCTATTTTAAGCGAAATGTTTTCGCAAGTGCTTAGTGTTAATTGTATGCTAGCATCCTGTATATGTTTTGTAGCGGTATTTGAAGCATTGGCTGCCATCTTTTGCAATCCAACTAAAGAATTAGGGTCCGGCATAGCGCCGTCTCTTGCTTCGTTTAGCCCAGTTACATCTCTAATCATTTGCATGTTGTAATTATACGCTGTAATTAAAGATTGTATTTTACCGATTCCTGAAGAGCTGGATAATTCCTGTATAGGAACCTTGCCTCTATTCATATCCCCTTCTTGTGTCATTGATCTACCAACAACCGAACCTGTTTGGAAGTACATGTTTAATGCCTCCGCTGGATTATAATTTGTACCGTTACCTAGATCAATCTCCGCTAAGCCATCCATGTCTAAAAATATTCCGTCAGGAACCATTCTAGATAGCACCTGTTGTATTTTTAAATGCGTTAATTGTATTACGTCGGCAAAACCTATGCACTTGCTTACAAGTGATTGTATTACCCCTTTGTACATTCTAGGCGCAGCTATAGAGTAACTCATTTCTACTCTTGTAGTGTCCGCCATTGGGCGAGTCATGTTTTCAGCTAGCTTCCATTCTAACATCATGTCCGTGCCTACTATTTTGGCGCCTTGATACAATACTTCAATTGATCTGGCTACTCTTTCAAAGTTGTCATTTGGCGGGGGATCAAATTCATTAGTTTTCTCAATAGCTTTTTCAAGGCCATTGTCTGTTCTTTTTATTTTAAACACCTGATCCGTATAGGTTTTGTACTCGAAGTACAATACCTGAACAGTATTATAATCGTAGTTTTCAAAGCCTCGTATCATTCTACGGTTACCTGGCGATTTTTGAATTCTTTCTAATTCCTCATTAGATATGTAAGGAAATTCTTTTTTAAGCTCAGGGATGGTTATAGATTTAACCTCACCTACATAATATATATCATCGAAGTTTGGATCTTCTGTATAAGACCATACGCAATAAGCCGGGTCCACGTAATCAACAACTATACCTTCTGCCGGGTTAAACGATGTTTTAGTTATACCTATACCAATATTAACCAAATCCTGATTTACTCTAGCTCTGGTCAAATGATATTCGTTTGTAGCGAGTACTGTATTGATAGCCTCTTCTTCCGCTATTTCAATCGCGGGCTTGTACTTCAGCTGCATGTGCAAGTCCCTTTCCTCCATAGAGTTTGGTAATTCCTCATCTGGAATACCTGTGGCACTTAAATCCATAGGAATTATTTCGCTTGCAACCTTTCTTGACTTTATGCTAACCATATCTCTTAGCAAATTTTGCGCATAGTCCGTTCTTTGTTTTAAAGATTCCGGATCCTGCGAATATGCCGATATGTCATATTGCTTTTGAGTAATACCATTAGCTACTATATTTGAAAACTTTGAAAGTATAGGTACTGGTTTCCAATCTAAATTCAAATAAGATAAATCGCCGTTAATAGCTAATTCATCTTTATATTTTTGAACGCTTTGTTCCCCCCGAGCGTATAACCTAAGGTTATGAAAGTTGTTCCAATTAAGGGAATACCTGTTCGATCCGGCGCCGCCATAATTAAACCACTCCTGCTCAATAGCTCGAGAAACCTGCAATCCGTATTCTAGCGTTGCTTTCTCGGCATCGCTAACTACCTGATCAGGAAATGGGCTATTAGTATTTGTACTTACATTCATTTATTATATTATTTTTGAAGTAGTTCCCTCGTTATTGTATTTTTTAAATCCTAAGGTATATACCTTTTTCTGTGTCGCCGCTCTGGGTGTGTACCTATGCTTATTGCATGCCATTAAAGCTAAGCCAGAGCTTATTGATGCATCGTGTTTTGTTCTATTGTTTATATCAAACTTAGCCCAGTCTTGCAGTGTTCTTTGTAAATAGACATCTCCGTATCCATCTACTTTTTCTCCTACAAAATCTTCTATATATGTTTCAATTGCAGAAGCATGAGCTTGTTTTATATCTTCACTTGAATTAGGTATCCCACCTACTTCTCTCTCTGACACTGACAATTTATTATATGTTTTATCTGGTCTGTTAATGCTAAATCCTCTGTATCCTCTTCTTTTTATATAATAAAGTAATCTTGGTTTATTGTTCTCCGCAAGTATCGGCATGCCGTAAAACACCATAGCCATTAATACATCTTCAAAAAACATTTCAGCTGTTGCTGGTCTTGCAATATACTCTAAAAAGAAATGATTAGGAGGTGCGTCCTCCATTGAAAATTTAGTTAATCCATGTAAAGCTCCGTTAGAGCCGCCGCCGCCAACGACACCACTAATATCGTAACTGTCACAACCAAAGGCACCCATGTGCTCATTTCCTGGATATTTAATACCATTTTTTATTATTATATTGTTTTGTTGCTGTTGATCCGGCACCCATGTTATGTAAAATCTGCCGTCTTTATTAGGGTAAAACATCACCTCGGTGTCTTTGATACCGTTTTTCCATTGGAAGTTACCTTGTGTAACCATCGTGTTATTTCTTAACTCTTCGTTATAATCTATCTGTTGATATATCTTTGTTAAGTTAAATATAGATTGCTTTGATTCATCTCTGAATGCATGCTGTTCTGTTCTTGGAAATTGACGGTAATATTCATTTAACGCATCTGGATCGTCTTTTAAACCTTCAACTTCATTTTCCCAATGATTAATAACGCCCTCTTCAATAGAAGTTCCGTGAGGCCCCTCTGTTTCTTTTTTTGGCGTTTCAAACACGGGCCAACCGTATTCGTCTATAAATCCTTCGTAATTCCATTCCATTGGAATAAACAATTTATATAAACCACTTTTTGTTTGGCCATTTTTGTTCCTATTGGTTACGTCAGAACTATCGTATAATTTTTTAAAGTTTTTACCGCCTTTGTCTAAAGAGTTAGATGTTGATCCCATCATGCACTTACCAATAACTCTACTACCTAATCTTAAACAAGTTTTAGTTACTCGCCAGTTATTAAGTATGTTTGTAGGTCTTTCCCACTTACCGCTTTCATCGTGTACTAATAGCTTTAGTTTTTCACCATCGTACGAGTTGTCGCCTGTGTTTTTCCAGTCGACCGTGGTGTCAAGACCGGTGATTTCTTCTGGTACCGCGTTGGAGTCAAGTTTCCTTCTTGTGAATTTTGAGGCGGGAACCCTGTATGCGAGTTCTGTTTTAGGACGATCCATCCCATCCTGGATTGGTTTAAAGAAGAATGGATAGATCGTCGATATTGGTACAACTTTGTCTGTAAACATCTTCTTTGCATCGGGTCCAGATTTGGACAGTATACCAAATCGAGCATCCGAAGATATTGTTGCTTGGTTAACGGTTTCGCCGGAAGCCATGAAAGAAAATCCCGATCTTCTGTTCTTAAGGTAGCACATACCGTAGCATCTGCTGTCTGCTTTGCAAGCCTCCCAGAATATATAGAATAATCTGTTTGATTCTCTAAAGTCAGGTTGCCCAACATCAATCTTGGACCACTGCAAGTACATGTAATGAGTGCCAGTAATATAGGTAGGATTATCTTTGTTGTAAAACCAAAAGCCTTCATCACGCCTATTAAACTCCTCATCAATATACCCATACCATTTTTCTTTAAAAGCATCAGGGTATTTAATCCAATCCGCTTCGCTTTTTATTTTACTTAATTCCCCTGGATACTTAGCGGCTTTCCACTTGTTTATCCCTTTATTAGGTTTGTCTTGCAATAGAGGCAAAGCAATATGCACTCCGCTTATTAAGTATATATCACCTATTTTGCCGGTCTTACTTATAACAACAACATCATGTTCTTTGTCATAACCGTAAACCCATTTTGCATAACGATTTTTTTTCTTAATTGCTTGGGGCTTAATATAGTCTTTGACTATACTATATAATTCTTGCTTATAAGCCATTATTTAGATCTCCCCTCTGCAAAGCCTTTAAATGCAGGTTTATCAGAAGTTCCAGTTGCCTTAGCAATCATGTTTTCTTCTTCCTGTATTCTGTTTAGTATTTCAAAAGCATCTAATATACAAAGTTTTTTAGTAGCGGCAGCATTTTTAAGTCTGTCAGCTGATATATCTTCATCTGAGTCAACGATCTTTTCCTCTGCTACCTTTACTAATTCTTTAATTGCTTTGTGCCCAGCGGCTATTATACTCTTCTTCGTTTCTATTGAGTTCATACTTTATAACAATATCATTTGATTTCATACAATACATAATCTGGCCATCTATAATAAATTCCCATTCGCTGTTAGGTGTGAACCCTATTATGTCTCCTGTGTTAATTCCGGAGCTCTTTAAAGAACTATTACCTATTTTTAGTATACCAATAAGATCAGCGGTTTTTTGACTGCTTAAAATGTCTTTATTTTTAACAGGAGCAACAAAGCACCTGTCTCCAAAGGATTTCCATAAGTCTTTCCTTTTATATAAATAAATTTGATCTACCGCACAAAAAAACAAATCGTCTTTTAAAAAAGATCTGCTGTTCTTTTTGATTCCTTTCATATCGTAAAACACCCTAAACACATTATGGTGCACAATAATTAAATCCCCTTTTTTTATTGACGTCGCAAATGCAACAGGAGTTTCAATTACTTCTGCAATGTTATTGACATGCTTAAAGCTTTCTATAGAGCTATTTGTTATAAGGGTACGCTCTCCAACCTTGATCTCGTTATCATACCTTTTGCCTACCGGCTTTATGATAAAGTCATATACACTCCGCATTAATACTCTAGGTCATATTCAACGGATATTGCCATGTTAGAATTAAATTTCTTCCATGGCATTACCTCGTCTACTTTCTTAATAAATATGTTATAAGAATTATCAGACTCTTCAAATATTATATGAGAAATTTCGTGGCCGCCGTAAACTGTCTGTTTAACAGAGTAATGCATTGCTTCGTTTTTATAGTCAGCCCCAATACTAATTTTTCTTATAACACTTTCCATAACTTACTCTTTAATTTCCTCGTAAGTTCCGTCAGAAAGATTAATATTAACTGGACCATAATTAGCTTCAATGTCCTTTTTTACCTCCCCCATTTCTTTTTCAAGCATGTTTACCTGAAAAATAGCTTTGGCTTTTTGTACCTCTAATACACCAATGTTAGCTAAATAAGATTGCAACTCCGTTTGAAGTTTTGTTACTTTGTTTAACTCGTCTTTAGTGATTGCATTGGGAGTAACCTCCATCTTTTTTACTTTACTCATTTTGATTTAATTTAATTGTTAATTATTAATTTTTATTTTGCTATTGCAACGTTTGCTTTTTTAACAGGTGCTGCTTCAAACGCTTCTTCTCCTCCTTTAATAGGCAATCCAACAACAGGCTTTATTGGCACTGGGGAAAGGACAGGTCCCCCGATCGCTCCTCCAAGTTGCTTTATTATAGTTCTATCTAGTTCCTCTTGACTTTTAAACCCAGATAAATCCGAAAATTTTTCATAGAACGCGGCTTTTTCCATTTTAGATTTAAACTCATACCCCTTAGGTATATTAATTATAAGTTTCACTGGTGCTGGTGCTGGTGCTGGTGCTGGTGCTACTACAGCAACTTTCTTTTTTGCTTTAATGGTTTTAGATCTAGAACTAGAAGATCTGTCCGCCACTAGTGCTACATTTTTTTCTGCCTGAAATCTAGGTGGGCAAGGTGGTTGTCCGTCTCCTCCGCAGCCTCCGCCCATTATTGAATTATTCGCGGGATTACCTTTAATCCCTGGTGTTAGTTTAAATGCCATAATTATTGTTTTTATCAGTTATTTTTTAATCTTCGTCACCGCTTGTTATGTTAAAGCCGGTATTATTCATAAATGTTTTGTTTTTAAATTTTTTTCCTGCAACATAAGCGCTTGTAGTCCTCCTGCTACCAAGGCCACTTAAGCTATCTTGATTAACAAAGTTTTGAAGGTCCTTTGGGCCCATGCGCCTAGTTACATTTATATATCTTTCTGTTCCATCCAGCTGCGGAGTGTTTGTGCTTGTCCTATTCGCACGTCCTGAGTAAAAACCAGTTGCAGCATTTCTGCTTGAGAGAGTTGAGGTTGGCCTGGCGGAATTTGAAATTTCTCCTAGTATATCCCCAGTTAAAACATTTTGGGCTTCCTTTACTAAGGGCAAGCCAGTGTCCCCTCCCCCTGTAACTCGGGTCATGTAATTTTGTCTCCCGCTTCCAGTAGCAGTTGACGTGCCAGGTATCATAGGGTTAGTGTTTTGGTGATTTACCGAGTTTGCTACCTGAGTTCGAGCTTCAGAGTTTGAGTAATATTGAGGTTTCATATTATCTATAGAAATATTACCATTTCCTTGTGTTACAACAGTCGGCTCGCCTCCTTTTGTGTTTTGAAACGTATCCTCAATAACATCATACGTCTTTCCATCTGTGCTGTTTTTTGTGACAGTTGCGGTTGTTTGCTCTATATTAGGGTTGTTTGGAAGATAACTTGCATCAAGAAGATTCCCTTTTCCTTTTATTATTTGTTTTCTTAGCATATTCGATCTTTCCTCGTTAGAAAGCTCTGTTGCTGCGGGCTTAGTTTTTTTAACAATCCCCAGATCTACTGTATCTAGCTCATTGGTAACTCCGCTAAGAAAAGTTTTATCGGAATCAGATGCAACGACTCCATTTGGTTTCGGGTCAGTTTCTGGATCAGTACCTCCGTTAGTAAGGGCGGATATGTTTGCGTTTGTTAAATTGTTTCTACCGAAATTTTGTTTATAAGCCATGATTTTTTTTTAATATAATCGTTTTATTCCGTAAACTCCGGTAATATCACCGGTATATTTACTAGAAATTGAATCTCTGTTTATTAATGTGTATTCTATTGTAACACGGTATCCATTATCTGGATTATATAATTCCGTGATAAATTTGTTTTTTTCTTTTACAACAACTTTTTCTGTTATAACGTTATATTCCTTAAAAGAAGTGTTGTAGCATTGTAAAACCGAATATTCGGAAGCTAAAATTGTTTTTAAGTAATCCGTTCCTTCGCTTTGCCAGATTCCGTTAAACTGTTCTTGTGCTTTTGTTGTAAACGATGTTAGTGTAATAAATAATGCAATAATTAGATTTTTCATAGTATTAGATTTAATTGTTATTATGTTTATTATATAATTACACAAAATCTGGTAAAACTACTTTATTTATCTTTATTATTCATTATCTTACGCCCCTTTTCCCAAGATCTGCCTACAAAGTAAGCGCCGTAAACGGTAACCAACAATGTTTGAAAAATAGGTATGTACTCTGTTGCTATTTTAAATTCGCCAATGTTCCCATCAGCAAATGCTAATACAGAAAATATAAACGTTAGGTATATTAATACCATGGGCCGAATATTTTTAGAAAGGAAGCTATCAGAACTCATGTCTGACTTCCATCTTGAAGTAACTTCTACCTGAGCGTTAGCCTCGGCTTTTTCAAGAATAACCTGCAATTGTTTTTTAATTTCAAGTTTTTCTTCCTTTGTGGTAGTTAAGCTGTCGATTACCTTACCTACTTCTTTGATAAGTCCTCCAGTTAACCATGAAATTATTTTGCTCATATTCTTTAGTTTAATAAAAACCCCGCAAATTTTACTCCGCAGGGTTATTAAAAATAATTATGCTATTGCTATTGCACTTACAGTAATACCTACTGGTAACTGTACTCTAGCTTTAACCCCACCTGGGTTAGCCGTTAATGCTGCGTTAACTGCATCTCTTACTGAAGGAGTTGTCCCTACAGTTAAATGAGTAATTGTTGCTGCTTTACCATCATACTCAACTACAGTTGTTGTTGCTGTTGCTGCTTTTACGCCGATAATTCCTTCTACTCCTAATAATACGTCTCCACCTGCTAATCCAGCACCTGTAGACTTAATTGCGATAAATTTTGCCATTTTGTTTTTGTTTTTGTTTATGTTAGTGTTAGTGTTTGGCTTAGGTTTATACAGTCCTATTCTGTTATTTTTTATTTGTTACCTTAGCTTTTTTCTTAACTACTTTTTTCTTAACTGCTTTTTTAGCAGGCATTGCTTTTCCGTAATTTTTCATTTTTTTTTGGTTTTAGATTTGGTTTTACGTTTTAATGATGAGGTTCTTTTCCCCATCCCTGTTCTTTTCTTTTCTGCAACTGCTTTTCTTTTTTCAGCAGGTGACATTTCTTTCCACGTCTTAGGTGTTTTAGAGCTTACTCTTTTTGATGGCCTACACTTCTTGGTCTTCTTGTTTTTTGTAGACCCACAAGCATTACCCTTTTCATCTGTCCATTTCTCTTTAAACCATCTTTTTAAAGACGCGCCTTTAGCGGTTTTACGAACAGCCATTACTTCTTGCCTTTATTCTTACGGCATTTGGCTATTGCACCACTCGCATAAGCTGATGGAAATACTTTGTAGGATCCTTTTACTTTATAGTAGCAAGCATCTTTTTTTGATTTAGTTTTTTTCATCGTCTACCTGGATTAGTTATTCTAAAAACCGGTTTTGCATCCCACCCGTTTCTACCTTTAGATCCTTTAGTTCCTATCTGCGGTGTTTTCATGTATTTACTAAGACAACCGCAATTTGGTTTGTTTCTTTTCATATTAGCAATTCCATTTTCTTCTTGCAGCTAATCCTCTTTCCGATTTCCAGCTTTTAGATCTAGCACAAAACGCTTTACGTCTTTTAGCGGCTTTACTACCTTTCTTTAACTTAGAAGGAGGTGTTGTAACAGCGGTTTTAAGTTTACTTCCAGGGTTATCTTTGCGATACTTCGCAACACCTTTAGCAGTCATTCCTCCACCTGCTTTTTTGCCGGTGCCTTTTCCTTTTTTTACTGCAGCGTAGTTTCCTTTCGACTTTTTACGCGACGGAGCTTTGCCTTTTTTCTTAGGAGCTGCTTTTTTCTTTTTTGCTACAGCCATTACTTTTTAGGTTTAGTATGATTATAGCCTTGCTTCTTTAAAGCATTATGTTGAGCCATTG
>Ga0209634_1002391_pt1 | contig 13166 bp, 13 predicted proteins | sample LinPmetageLP40_FD_184043 | JGI IMG/M metagenome (GOLD analysis project Ga0209634, IMG submission 184043) | Marine viral communities from the Pacific Ocean - LP-40 (SPAdes) (version 2) | ecosystem: Environmental > Aquatic > Marine > Oceanic | place: Pacific Ocean | collected 2010-08-26
GGAATTATAAAGTTATTTTTAAAATTAAATTCGAAATCTTTATCTAATTTATTATCAGTTATTTTTATATTTCTAAACTTTAACTTAAATTTTTTACTAAATTTATTTGCAATTATAGAATCTATATTTGTGGTCTTTTTGAGACTATTATTATCAAATATATAATAATTTATATCATCTTTAAACTTTTTAGTACAAGATAATAATACTCTGGAATCTGTACCACCAGTAATAGGTAATATAATTTTTTTGTTTCTATAATGCAATGCCTTTATTGAGTTTTTAATAATTAATGAAATTTTCTTTGCGATATTATCAATATTATCAATATTATCTTTTTGAGGAATAAAAAAGTGTATTCTATTTATATTATTATTATTTATATTATAATAAGTATTCGGTAGTAAAATGTTTATACTATTATCATATGCCGAATTATCATACCATTTAAATTCATTTTTTTGAAATTTTTTAGAATTAATATAATCCATTTTTTTATTATTTATTTTTGCGTTTCTACCTAGATAAAGTAATAATATTTTTTCAGATGAAGAAAATAGTTTATTATCCAAGTAAAAAACTCTTTTACTAGAACATGCGTCATTTAAAATAATTTCATTTTTATTTAATTTGAAATATATCATAAATCTACCACTTAATTTTTGTACTTTTTTGAAAAATACATCTAAATTACTTGATTCACATAAATTTTTTGTAATTTCTAAATTATTTAATTTATAGTTAAAAGGATTTATGATAAATCCAATAATAAATATTTTATTGTTACCATTCTCATAACAATTAAAATTGGTAGTATCTCCTAAATAAATATAATAACCAAATTTAGTTATAAATTTGGTTTTATGATTAAAAATATTTTTTTTTACATCCTTACATATTAAATATTGATTTTTAAATAATAAGTTATAATCAAGATTATTAGTATAAAATTCCTTCAAATATTTTTTTTTTTTTATTTTAACTAAAATAATAAGAAGTATTAATAACAAGTATATTATAATCATATATCTATAGTATTTTTATTAATTTAAGAATAATATAAATATTAATATTTAAAATATGTATTTTATCCTATATATAATAATTATTATCTATAATCTGTTCTGTTCCATATATGAATACGATGCTTTAAATTATACTAATAGAATTTGTTATCATGATAATACTAATTATTTGTATTGTTATAACTCATTTAAATCTAATCCCAATCCTGACCCTAAACTAATACATATAAGTTCTTTTAATTACGAAGCTAATGAGACTTCTATTAATTCTTATATTAAATAAATATTAAATAAAATTGATTTTTACTTAAAATTATTTTAAATATTAAAACTAATGTGTGGTATTCTTGCTTATTTTGGAGTTGATAAAAATCAAATTATTACCGAGTCTTTTAGAAGTAAATTTTTAGAACTGTCTAAATTATTACGTCATAGAGGGCCAGATTGGAATGGAATCTATACTAATAATAAAAATGTAATAATAGCTCACGAAAGATTATCTATTATTGGTGTAGATAATGGTTCACAACCTATTATTTATGATGGTATCGTATTATCCATTAATGGTGAGATTTACAACTATAAAGATTTATACAAGACTGTACTTCATGGTAAATATGACCCTACAACTAAATCTGATTGTGAAGTAATAATATATCTATATTTAGAATTTGGCGCAGAATGTGTAAAAATGTTGGATGGTGTATTTTCATTCGTATTATATGATAGTAAAAAAGATAAATATCTTATAGCCAGAGATCCTATTGGTGTTACACCATTATATATAGGATATACTAAAACTAGGGATGTAATGGTTGCATCTGAATTAAAATCTATAACTACCGAAACTGATGAACTCGATGTCTTCCCACCGGGTCATTATTTATATGACAGTGTTTACAACTCAACATCTAGTATAATTAGATATTACAATCCTCGATGGTTAAATCATAAGTATCAAATTGATGGAACTGAAGAACAGCTATGTAAAAGAATTAACGAATGTTTAACAGATGCAGTCCACAAAAGATTAATGGCAGACGTTCCATATGGGGTTCTAGTGTCTGGTGGTTTAGATTCGAGTGCTATAGCCGCTATAGCGAATAGATATATAAAATCACATCCAACACAATGGGGTGATAGGTTACATACCTTTTCAATAGGTTTAGAAGGGTCACCTGATTTATTAGCTGCGAGAAAGGTTGCCACTTTTTTGGACACTATTCACCATGAGTTTCATTTTACAATCCAAGAAGGTTTAGATGCAGTTAAGGATGTTATTGAAAAGTTAGAAACATATGATATTACTACAATTAGAGCTAGTACACCAATGTATTTATTATCTAGAAAAATAAAGGCAATGGGAATCAAAATGGTATTATCGGGTGAAGGCGCCGATGAAATATTTGGTGGATATTTATATTTTCACAAAGCACCTAATGGAGAAGAATTTCATAAAGAGTGTATTCAAAAAGTATGTGACTTGCATACGTTTGATTGTTTAAGGGCCAATAAGTCCACAATGTCATGGGGGTTAGAGGTTAGAGTACCATTCTTAGATAAAAGAGTGTTAGAAAATACTATACCTATTGTTTCCGATAAGAAGTTAAGAGAATATAATGGTAAAAAAATAGAAAAATATATTTTAAGAAAGGCATTTGATACACCCGACAATCCATATTTACCAGATGAAATATTGTGGAGACAAAAGGAACAATTTAGTGATGGTGTGGGCTATTCTTGGATAGACTATTTAATAGAGTATACTAAAAAATCCATTTCAGATGAAGAACTTAAAAACAGTGATATTACTTATAACAAACCTAAAACTAAAGAGGGATATTACTATCGCAAAATATTTGATTCTAGATATCCTAAACGAGAGAAAGTTGTTCCATTATGGATACCAAAAACGGATTGGGATGGTGTAGCAGAGGACCCATCTGGTAGGTCACAGACAGTTCATAATGACCATACTGAACTATAAAATAAATTCGACTATTGCTATTATAAATATTATTATTATACATTTATTTTCTTTAATTTTTCCAGTAAATAAATCACCTACAATAGGAATATTATTTATTGGTGATTTAGGATTATCAATAAGATTAGAAACAAATAAGCCAACTACAATTACTATTAATGATCTAAATAAACCCATATACTATTTATAAATATATTTATTATAATAATTTTATTTATAATAAATATATTATAATCAATGTTATTTGCTATTAATAGTTCTTAGCATTATATTATTTAAACATAATTTTTTTTCTAGTATCAGGGTCAATAATAGGACTTATTATCTTATAAATATATTTAATTTTTCTTGAATAGTTAATAATAAACATTTCATTTAATGTTTCGGGTAAATCTTTTTGTAATTTTGTAATAAGTTCTTTGATAAAAAAAATGTTTATATCTAATAACCCAACATCCCATAAGTCCAAAATTACATCTAATTTATCACGGTTAAATTTTTTGGATATAGTAACACCCTCATTACATTTTGTTAATATAATTTTATATATATCATCTTTACATTTGCTTGATTTTCCAATTTTTTTGAATTGAATTACATTAATCTTTAAAAAAACCTTTTTATTAGTCTGTGTAACTTCTATAATATCATTTATGTTATTCATATTTTATTTATATATTTTAATATTGTCATACTGCCATATTAGCTTTAATATTTGGCATTGGACTATATCCTACCAAAGAAATATCTGTAAATTCAAAGTCTTCTATTTTATCACAGTTCTTTTTTACAACTAATTTAGGAAATGGTGTGGGAGTTCTTTCTAAATTAATTTTTGCTTGTTCGGTATGATTTGAATAAATATGAGTATCACCTGTAACAACTGTAAGTATACCAGGTGTTAAATCTAGACCATTAATATTACATAATAGGTGAACAAATAGAGCACCAGTACAAGTATTCCAATTATTTGCTAAGAAAAAGTCAGAACTTCTAATATAAATTTGTAAATTTAATTCTTTTTTTATAGTGTCTACATAAAATTGATATTGACATAAACAACTTGGTAATGCAGCTTTATGTAAAGTTTTTGGATTCCATAAACTAATCATAATTCTTCTACTAGTTGGGTTATTTTTAATTAACTTAATTACGTAATTTAATTGGTCAAAACCTTGGTTCTCATAATTTTTATCATAGCCATGATACTCACCACCAAAATGTCTAAAGTTAAATCCATATGTTTCACCCATATCACCCACATCATAATTATTTAAACCTCTTTTATCTAAAAAGTCCCTACTAGTATTTCCGTCCCATATATGAATGCCTTTGTCATTTAAAATATTATTATTAGTTTGACCCCTCAAATATAACATTAATTCTTCAAAAACCGCTCTAAAAAATACTCTTTTTGTTGTTAATATCGGGAATGTATCTCTTAAATTATATTTAAAGGATTTTCCGAATACAGATAACGTTCCGACATTAGTTCTATCATTGCGTTCAATCCCATCATCCAATATTTCTTTGAGAGTATTTAAATATTGTTCTTCTTCTAAATTTCTCCAAGTATCACTCGAATCTTTATGATAGTCTAAATATCTAAAATAAACACTGTTATCCTCCTGAAAACTAGAAACATTACTTAATTTAAAACTTTTATTAATCTCTGGAAAAAATGTATCACATTCAAAGTTTTGATAAATTTCAGTAATATAAAGACGGCGACAAGATTCATGTTTAATTGCTTCATTATATAACATAGTACCACCTATAACAAAAACTCCATCGGGGTTTATAATTTTATTATATTCAAATAGCAAAGATTCGTTGAGAGATTTAAAATAATAAGTATTATTTTCTAAATCATGAGTATATTTTCTAGAAGTGATAATAACGTTTATTCTATTTTTTAATGGTTTAAAATTATCTGGTATAGACTCCCAAGTATTTCTACCCATTATCACCAGATTGCATAATTCTTTATTTGTAGTTATATCTCTAAAATGTTTCATTTCTTTTTTTAAACTCCATGGTAAAGTATTATTTAAACCTATACCTCGATTTTTACAATACGCAACTATAATATTAAAATTTAACATATTATTTAAAATCAACATATGATTTTAAATCAATTTTAAATAATAAATTTACTTATTTATTAATTTTTAAAAAATAGTTTGTGTTAACATACAAAATGTTGTATAACATTAATTTATTATAATAATTCTATTGTAATAAATTAAGGTTTAATATATTTTGATGTCAATAAATCTAATATAAATCTAATATATAAATCTAATATAAATTTTATTTTATTTTATTTTTATTTTTATTTTATAAAATGTTACTCAATTTCATGGCTCTAATTAGTCTAGTTACACCGATACCTCCACCACTTCTATCAAAAAATTTAAATTTTAAAAACTCATCTAATTCTTGTTCTACACGTTCTCTGGTAAAATTACTAAATAATATTTTCGCATAATTACCACCACTGATTGAATAAAATTGTTGTCTCATTTCATCGGCATTGATTGAACGTTCAGCTGAACCAATAGTTTCCATACCATGTAAAATAACATCTACTTTATTTGCAATCTCTTTGCAATTAGATTGTTTCATATTCCAAAATGGTGATGTATAATTTGGAAACATTTTCAAGAAATATACTGGGCCATAATCTTTACGTAACTGTAATTCATGTTCATGTTCTAATTCAGCAGTTTGATATTTATTAGCTACATCTTTGTAATTTCCTTCACTATAAGTCGATTGATCTCCGAACCCTAAATGTTGTAGTAAATCCTTCTCCAGTTGAATCATATCATCTAATCCCCCCTTAATTTCAAATTCAAACATTGGAAAAATTTTATCATGTCTTCCGGGTACTGGGGTTGGTTCATTTCTAAAACTAGTACTTAAACAAAAAAAACCATTTGCTTCAGGATTTTTCAACAACTCGTATTCTAACCACATTTGACCTGTTTGAGGTAGAGGCCACACTTGACCAGCATAATTAAATGTAGAAATAGTTTGTGGGTCTTCGCATGCAGCTAAAATACTTAATCTACTTTGTGTGTGAACTTCTAAAAATCCTCTTCCTTCGAAAAATTCTCGCAATTTTTTTACAACGGTATGAAAATCATCAGGGTCTATATGTGTTGGTTGGTGTGACATTTGTTATAATATAAAATTGTAAATTCTTTAAATAAATTTAGTAAATATTGTTAATATTTCAAAAAATAACTAAAAAATGATTCAGATGTACATGATATTCGTATATTATTTGTTTCGCCATTTATAACATACCACCATTTATATGGTATATAAATCATATGTCCTGGGTATAAGATAATATCAATACATTTAGCTTTACTAAATTTTGGATATTTTTTTAAATTTTGATTCCAATAATCGATTTGACTTACTGATGTACCATCTTTTTTAGTTGGATACAAATATTTAGTCTCATCTGAGCTAAATAATGTAATTGTACTTTTACCACTAATTTGACAAATTAAATGTCGGAAACTATTTTCTCTTACTAAATTTAATTTTTCATTAGTATCTATACTATAATTATGTTTTAAACACATAGGAGTTAAATAATAATTAAAACAGTTATTCATTTCTATATTTAACTTATTTTTAGATTCTATATCTAATTTATTTAGTTTATCTATAGTTAAATTCTTAATTTCCCATGTATCTATAATCCCCGTAAATACACATGGTGAACGTTGACCTAACATTTTTTCAAAATTATCGTTATTCGGATTATTTACTTGTAAAATATCATAATTATTATTTATTTTATTTAAAAAAACAATTTGAATAGTTATAAAAATTATTAATATACATATACCAATAAGTTTAATTATACTCATATTTATTTATTGGTATATTTTTATAATTCTTTATCCGTAAATAATTATAAAAAGTATTTAAAGATGAATTATAAATGTATAAGTACAAAAGAAAGATGACAGAAACAAACGAAAATATTACACAATTAGAAAACCAAGTAGTCGAGAATGTTGATAATAAATTATCATGTAATCTAAGCCACACTGGTCAAGTAAAATGGTTCAATAATAAATTAGGTTATGGTTTTATTAAAATAATTTCGGATAATTCGGAGGATAATGATATATTTGTCCACCAAACTCACATCTCACCTGCTACTAGTGAGTACCGAAGCTTATCGACGGGTGAATATGTTTCATTTAATATTAGTGGCGATGATGGAAACAGACAAGCCGTCGACGTTAAAGGTGTAAATGGTGGTCCATTATTGGTTGATAATTCAATTAGAAGGAAACCACCAACTAATGATAAACGTTCTAGACCCAGAACGGATAACTCAACCCATGAGGCAAAATCAAATTAAACTGAATAAAATATTTATAACTATATAAAAAGATATCGTATAATTAGTATAAATTATATTAATTATAAGATATGGAAACATCAGAAATATGGATATCAATAATTATACCTATTACAATAGGTCCTATTTTTATTTTCTTTAAAACTTTATGGGATAAATATAATAATATGGAACATGAAAAAAAAGAGAGAAAATATAATGAAAATTTAAATAAAATTAAGGCAAAATTGGCTGATTTTTATTGGCCTATATATTTAAAATTAGTATGTGTATATCAAATGAATTACAATATCCCTATAAATGATTCTGATTCAGATTCAGACAGAACAAGTGATGAGTATGATACAGATAGTGAACCTGATAATACGAAACGATGTATTTGTTATTATACTAATAAATATAATGCTATAAAAAATAATATTAAATGTAATGAAAAAATACCTATTAATAGCAGTTCAAAAATATGTAGAAAATGTCGTTGGAAACATCTTCGAAAACATATTACAAAAACAAATAAAATAAAGCATAATTTTATAGAAAAAAAAAACGACATTTCAAATATTAATTTAGATTGGGATAATCAATCTGATACTATTATAAGTGTTGATAAATCTATTGAACCAGAACCTGAACCTGAACCTGAACCCGAACCTGAAATAGAATCTAGAATCGAGACGGATAAATTAAGACTACTTATTACAAATAAATATAATGATAGTGATAGTGACGATGATAGTTTAACTGGCGATGGAATAGGTATAGTTAAAGAATTACCAGAATTTGAATTAAATATTAACACTAATACTATTCAAAATCTTAAAAATAGGATCAATATGCAGTACCAAGAAATACAAAAAATTATTAGAGAAAATATTTATATAGCAGAACCAGAAGCTAAATTGGGTAAGGAATTAGTTAAATTTATTAAATTTACAGAGATTCATCACATTATTCATAAATCATCATCTAATTATAAAGTTAGTAAATTTGGTACCAAAAATAACACTAATAAACTATTAAGTCTAGTAGAAATTAACCTATTTAAATTGCAACAAGATTACACAAAATTACTTGAAGATGGGATTAAATAATGATTAATACAGTTGATATTTTCTGTAGATTATCTTGGGGGATGAGGCTAAAGGTAAAATAAATTGATATTGCCATTAATTTAGTTAAAATATTATCTTTAGTTTATTAGTAACATATGAACGTATTTATATCTATTTACACAAATATCAAAAGAAACTGTCTAATGGTAACAAATTACAACATGTATACGAATTATTTTTCTAAAATTTGTCTTAGAATATTCTGATAATCCAATAACTATAACTAATTTAAAAATCTAATTTAAAAATAATTTATGATTATAGATTATGGATCCAATTAAAGTATTTAATTATATTAAATCCAAAAATATAAATTTTTTTACTGGTATACCAGATTCACTTTTAAAAGAATTAAACAATGTAATCTTATCTGAAAGTTTGGATAAAGAACACATCATTACTGCGAATGAAGGTTCTGCAATTGCACTTGCTACAGGATATCATTTAGCTACAAACAAAATTCCATTAGTTTATTTACAAAATTCTGGTACTGGTAATATTATTAACCCATTAATGTCTTTAGCTTCGGATAAAGTTTATTCTATTCCTATGCTTATAATTATAGGTTGGAGAGGAGAACCCGGTATTAAGGATGAACCGCAACATATTAGCCAAGGAGAATGTATGATAGAACTTATTAAATCTCTAAAGATTAATTACGATATATTACCAAATAATATCGAAGAATGTAAAAATGTCATAGACAAATTAGTACATTCTATAAAAATACAATCGAAGCCAAATATTTTATTAGTTAAGAAAAATGCCTTTTCTAAATGCAATTTAAAGCCAGATATAAATAATAATTATACTATTTATCGTAAAAAAGCAATAGAATGTATTTTAAAATATTATAAAAATGATATCATACTATCTACTACAGGTAAAAGTTCTAGAGAATTGTTAGAAACTGTTAAAGAAATGGATTTACAAGAAGACAATATATTTTTGAATGTTGGTGCTATGGGACATGTATCTATGATATCTTTAGGTGTTGCCATGAATACAAATAAAAGAGTCATATGTTTAGATGGGGATGGTTCAATAATAATGCATATGGGAAATTTAACCAATATAGGTAATAGTAAATGTAGTAATCTAATACATATAGTACTTAATAATGGAATGCACGAATCAGTTGGAATACAACCTACCCTAGGATTTGATATTAACATTCCAAATATAGCTGAAAATTGTGGTTATGTATATACTATTAGAATAAAAACTTTAGATGAACTTAATATGATACTAGAAGATATATCATCTCAAAAATTAAATGGTCCAGCACTAATCGAGGTAATGATTACCAATAAAGTTAACTACACGCATGAATTATCCCGGCCTAAAAATACACCATTGGAAAGGAAACAAACATTTATGGATTTTATTCAAAATAGCAAGTAATATTTTTATAATTAATTTATTATATAATTTAAATGTATAATAAATTATTTACTCCAGGACCCCTAACAACATCTATAAATGTTAAAACTTGTATGAATAAAGACTATGGTTCCAGAGATACAGATTTTATAAAAATTATTAAGAATATCCGTGAAAAATTAACAGAAATATCGTGTTACACATCACACCAATACCATAAATATACAAGTGTATTAATTCAAGGAAGTGGGACTTACTCAATAGAATCAGTTTTTAACTCATGTATTCCTAAAAATGATGAAAATAATAAATTACTTATTGTTATAAATGGTAAATATGGAGAAAGACTTCAAAAAATTGCAAATAAATTAAATATAAGATACGTCATCCTAAAATATTCAGAATTAAAATCAATCAAAATAAAAGATATCAAAAATTTATTAGATACTAATAGTAAAATTAAATATTTGGCGATGATACATCATGAAACTTCTACAGGTCAATTAAATAAAATACGAGAAATTGGTAAACTTTTAAAAGATAAAAATGTAAATTTTATTTTAGATTCTATGAGTGCATTTGGTGCAGTTGAACTAGATATGGTTGAAGATAATATAGATTTTTTAGTATCATCATCTAATAAATGTTTAGAAGGTGTACCCGGTTTCTCTTTTGTTATATGTAATAAAAATAAATTATTGAAGGCAACATACTCTACATCTTTATGTTTAGATTTATTGGACCAATATAATAATTTCGAAACAAATGGACAGTTTAGATTTACTCCACCAACACATACATTATTAGCATTTAGTCAAGCCTTGACTGAATATGAAACTGAAGGTGGATTACTAGCTAGAATGACTAGATATAAGAAAAATTATAATTTATTGAAAAATGGTATGTTAAAATTAGGATTCAAACTACTTCTTTACGAAAATCTTCATGGATATTTTATTACTTCGTTTTTGTATCCACCAAATAACTTTAACTTTAATAATTTCTATAACTTTTTAAAGAGTAAAGGATTAATTATATACCCAGGAAAAACCACAAATATCGAATCATTTAGAATAGGAAATATTGGACAACTATTTGAAAATGACATTTTGTATTTATTAAAAAATATTGATATTTTTATGAATACTATTTAAAATAATATTAATATAAAATATAATGGTTAAAAATATTTATGTAGATATGTGTGCCGATCTATTTCATTTTGGACATGTTAGCTTACTTAGACGAGCTAAAAATTTAGGAGACAATTTAATAGTTGGTATACATTCCGATAAAACAATTGAATCTTATAAAAGAACACCTATTATGAATATGAAAGAACGTATTGCTGTAGTTGAAGCATGTAAATATGTAGATACAGTTATACCTAATGCTCCATTAGAAATAACTGAAGAATATATTAAAACTAATAATATAGATATTGTAGCCCATGCCCATCATGAATCTGAAAATGAAAAATATAATTTTATGTACAAAGTACCATCTGAAATGGGTATATTTATAAGATTAGATTATACACCTTCAGTAAGTACTACCAATATAATTAATAGATTGAAAAAAACTACTTAGAGTAATTATTTTCGTCGTCTTTTAATTCTTGTTCTTTAGTGTATTCAAAAATTTCTTTTACAGTTACTATTTTATCTTCTATATTCTTTAAAGATTCATCTTGAAAAATTGTTTTTGTAGTTTTTCGCATTATATCTATACAACTTCTCATGTTGTGATTAGCCCAAATTACTGTACTAATACCTAAATCTCTGAAATGTTGTGTAGGTGTGGAATAATATTTAGTTGGAACTATTATTATTGGACACCTATTATCCCATATGGACATAAAAGCATCTACATCTTTACTTGTGTTAATTTTACTGTGTACTAAAATAGCATCTGCACCTGCTTTGTGGTATGCGTAAGCTCTCTTTAATGCTTCTTCTACATCATATCCAGCAATAAAAGCTTCTAATCTGGCAACTACAACAAAATATGGATTGACTTGATTATCTTTACACGCTCTTATTTTCCCACAAAACTCATCTATATTAGCCAGTTTCTGACCACCAGATACTTCGATAAATGAATTTGTTTTAGGAAAAAGTTTATCTTCAAAAACTACTCCTGCAATACCTCGTTGTTCTAAATTTTTACAGAAAATTCGGGCATTATTAAAATTACCGAATCCCTGGTCTCCATCTACTAATATTGGTATATCTACAGAATTAGACATATATTCTAATACATCTACTACCTGAGACCATGATGCTTCATTATTATCGCGCAATCCTAAAGAGGCTGATAAACATAATCCACTTGCCCATATAGCTTTAAATCCTGCTTCTTCTACAATTTTAGAACTAATTCCATTATGAGCTTCCATAATAAATTCCAATTGGTCAGAAAAAATTAAATCTCTTAGCTTTTTAGATTTAATGATATAATTATTTCTAAGTGCATCTTCGCTTAAAATTTTTTGAATTATAGCGCTTGTTGAAATTCCTTTGGTGTAAGGTATTTCTATTAATTTACCACCATAAGAATTAAGTATTTCAATTACATTGTTGCGTATACTAGATTGTTTATTATTTTTCCAATTATCTGCATGAATCAGATAATCTGGTTTTAAACTTTTTAAATTTTCTGAACAATCTAATGATTTTTGTTCTATAACCTCATCTACATAATTAATACTCTCTAAAATTTTTTTTCTATTTTCAAATGTATTTATAGGTATTCTTTCATAGTTAGAAAGAATATCGTCAGAGAATAAACCAACAATTACTTTTCCATAAGTTTTAGCAGTTTGTAAAATATTGATATGACCATGATTTATTAAATCGGCACCCATAGGACAGTAAATAGTTTTCATTATTATATGTTTTATTTTTTTTTTAATTATTAAACTTAAATTATCTAATTTAATAATATGTATTATAGTAAAAAACATAAAAATAATAAATATAAAAAAATAAGACAACAAAAAAGTAGAAAATATAAAAAAACTAAAAGAATAATAAAACAACTTGCCGGTAGTAATAGTTTTAACTATGAAAATCTCGAACCTTATAAAAAAAAAATAAATAAAAATAAATATGGAGGTAGTAATATATTATCAGGTAAAAAAAGTATATCAGAATTTAAACATTTGTTAAGACCTTATATTGGTAAAAAAGAATATGTATTGTTATGTTTACCGGGTCCTTCCATTCTTAATTTAAAAGATAAAAAAAAATTTTCAAAAAAAT
>Ga0209634_1002393_pt1 | contig 13153 bp, 20 predicted proteins | sample LinPmetageLP40_FD_184043 | JGI IMG/M metagenome (GOLD analysis project Ga0209634, IMG submission 184043) | Marine viral communities from the Pacific Ocean - LP-40 (SPAdes) (version 2) | ecosystem: Environmental > Aquatic > Marine > Oceanic | place: Pacific Ocean | collected 2010-08-26
CTATTTTATAATTCTAACTACGGTGAATGGTATCCATACAACGGAAACAATTATTCACAGCGTGCAAGATCTTTATTCTTTTTCCGGTCTATGAATTATAGTGAAGATGAGACTCCCGGATATCTCATTTTCAGAAATGAAGCAGACTATAGACCCATACCATCAGATGCATATGTTTGGCCAAACGATGTAAGTGGTCCAAGATCATTTTGGAATGATGGAACACCAATGTATAAAGTGTTCCTGAGAGAAACTGCAATTCATGTAATATTAACTTCACCCCCAGATGGTTCTCCACAAGAGGACTATGATATTGCGTTGAAATATCAAGAAGTATTACACGAATACTTAAACAAGGATATTACCTATTACTTAAATTGGGGAAAATTTCAACCAGATCCAATTAGCTCATCTGATCTCATAGACCTTACTGATTACCAAACAAGAATTTACAGACCATTCCCATATGTTTCCCCTATAGACAGATCCGAATATAACAATGAATCATATGACATCATAAAAGGTGGCACATCTCCCACTACTGGAGATCCAAATAATTTCCCCTATACCGAGGGAGATGAATATGATGTTATGAGATTTTATTACAATGCTTCGGATGGTAATGATGGTCCGGGTGAAGGAATAGAAATAAGAACAAACGGAGGACTAGTAGAATGGAATCCCTCAGCAGCATCATACACAACTGTAAGTGGAGATTTCATTGAGTCCAAAGAAAACTTTGGTGAAATTGGTGACTATATTCAAGTAAGTAATTCAGAAGGTGGTGGTAGTAGTCCATACAATGGACGTACCTTTAAGATTTTAAATAAATGGGAAAAGGGTGCATTAAATTTAGATTTAAGAAAATTTTATTATGAAATAAAGATGCAAGATGGTTTAGGTTTTACTGAAACTAGTAATGAATTTTTTAACAATATAACCAACGTATCTAAAAGACCCAGACTAACAATAAAATATAGAGTACCTAATTTCGGTTCTTTAGATGATGTAAGCACCGAAGGGAATAGTTACAAGTTTTATAGTTCTTACACCGATGGTAATCCTACTTATCTAACTTGGAACCAAGTAGACTTTTCGGCAAACAGACTTCAGGTAGACGCTTTTGGAGAAGAAGGGGCTGCCATATTCATAGGAAATGATGAGTTAGCACCCGTAGGTGGTTCTATGAACTTTGCACATGTTCACGGAAAATTACATACCGGGATACAGTCAACTTTTAATTCAGAAGATGAAAGAATTACGACTTGGAGAAAGGCATACCGATACTTAAACCGCTTCAACACTACAAGCGTAGTCATTGATCATAGCGATGGTCCAAACAGTGACTATGGAACATCAGGTAAAGGGAAGTTTAAACTTAAACCTGATCACGTACATGATAAAAATGCATTCAACGGAGTTGCAATTGAATATCCAAAAGCAATTCCACATAGACCACCATGTCTATACTCCTCATCACCGGAAGTTGCCAATTCTACAATTGTAATTGGTAACAGAGTAACTTCCACCGAACTGGTTAGTGGTAACTGGTTTGAAACTGAAGACAACGGAAATTTAAGATGGGGCGTATACAACATAAACCAGTGGATTCCTGAAGACGATCAAGGTATCGTGGTAGAGGAAAAGTCTTCACCTAACAAAATATACTTTACAGTAAATCTAGAAGACAACGGAAATGGTTCCACCGAGTTTGCAAATTATGATTACAGTGGATTAATCTCGTGCAAAGGAACAGTTGTTCCTGCCTATTCCGGAGAAATTCTACAATTCGATGATAATTATGGTTTCATGAATACCAACTACACAAATGAATCGGTTGGATTGGCGAATGTAAGTGCCGTATTACTTGACATCAGTGAAACTGATGAAGTTCTTAGATGGAATGGATCTAATTATGATGCTGCCCAACATTGGAGAAATACGTTCGATTACATGCAAGTAACTAATGTACGTCTTGGAGAAACACAAATTTTCTCAAAGCATCGATCATTGAAGCAATACACGTCAGATGACAAAATAAACTACAAGGTAGTAATGTATAACGAAGAAATTGCCTCATGGGACACTTCCTCTTGGCAAACTGATGATGAAATTACCATAACCCTTGTAAATAAAAAGATAATCAAAAATTCGTTAGCTCAAGGAAACCCGGAGGGTATGGAATACGTACCAATTTCATATCGACCTCTCGAAGAAGAAAACTTAAACGATTATCGTATAGACTATGCAGCACCAGAAAGTGGTCAGTTGTTTGACTTCACCATTGAATCAAATGGTTTAGAAAATGGAAACATCACCATTCAATATCTTGGTGATGTCTCCGATGTTACATTTAAATTATACGAACAGGATATAGACGAGTAATCAGGAATCCTTGTTCCAAGGGAAAAACTTTCGTACCCAGTACCAAATCTTCTTGCCACAAAGTGCGCCAAGACCGAAAATTACTAGGGTATAAAAAATAGTCCCAACAATATCACCCAAATCGAAGTTTTCCATATTTGTTTCCTTTCGTGAAACTGTATGATGCAACTTATGTATACAAAAAACCTCGACTCAAACTTTCATCACTGTGGGGCGCAGAGAGAAGGCGGGGAATGTTATCAAAACACTGCCTGCGTATTTGAGTCGAGGTTAAATTTCAATCTTCATTTTGCTTGTAGGCATTCTCCCACAGTTTTACATCGAATCTTAGATCTCTCTTTACCTTACCCATCATAACAAACATACAAAGGAATGCAAGAGGTATTCCGTATTCTATTGGAAGAATTCCTGAGAACACAACGACTATAAAAATTACATTTATAAACGTCATTAAAATTAATAGTGTCATTGCATACTGCTGTTCAAGCATTCATACTTTCCTTATCGTTAAAGAACTTCTTTCTCTTTTCAATAAGATCAATCCAGTGTTGCTTCTCGAACTCACATTCACGAATTCTAGATTCTGCAATGTCTCGTAATGTGGACGAATCTAATTCATAACAATGATGTTGTCTTACAAAGATAAGTTCTTTACCGTCCCACGTAGTTCTCGATAACCATTCATTAGACATCAGTGAGGTTCCTTCTGACATAAGGCTTCATCTGTAGAATACCATTCACCATAGATGGTCTTCAATTTTGGATCTGGATTATCTCCAGTCGCACTCTTCTTCACAATTCTTTGCCCCTCTTCAGATACCCAAGCATTAAACTCATTTGTCCAACGTGATCTATCATCATTACTTATGATCTTTGTTGTCACGAAACAAGTATCATCTTCATTCAAAAATTCCATTACGATCTCCTAATCAGTAAAAAGAGTTTTAGTGCTGTCCTTGTTAGATATAATCTTTGCTTTGGAAATGCCAATTATCCGAAATGTTTCACTTTGTGTTTTTAATCTTTTAAGTTGAACGCCATTTTGATCTGTACTGGCATTATCGATTTCATCATAGTACACCTTCAACTTAAAACTTTCCGATGATGCAATTTTTGTTGTCATCGGTTCATTATTAGTATTGTGGATTACTAGTTTATTACTCATCGCGTAATATCAGAAGATACGTTAAATCTACCTTCTGCAATTCTTATAACAGAACCATCGGTTTCAGTAATTTCAAGATCATAGAAGTGTCTACCAGATGGAATATTCTTCATAGTGGTGACATCTGCACTAACGAAGATCCCACCAGTAGATCCACCAGTAGGACCAATAGAACCTGTAGATCCTGCATTTAGATAAATACCACCAACTGCTGCTGAACCTCCAAGCGGAAGAGTGAATCCATCTATGCCACCACCAGTAAGTCCCCTAACTGCTGTACCTCCCGTGAAGTGGGCAAGAATCTCTACTGCATCTGTAGATTTGCGAATCTGCATATCCGCAGTATAACCATTGAGGTCTATTCCTGTAGATCCAGATGTTTGATATTCTAAAAATAGTTTAAAAGTTGATCCGCGATCTGCGCTGATATCATACTTTGCTGAGGACATATTGATCTCCCTTTATACTATTTATGTATCTCATCAGTAAACTCAATCAGAGTGATAGGATTTGAACCTACGACCTTTGCGTCCCAAACGCAACGCACTACCAAACTGTGCTACACTCTGTACATGCCCGACACGACTCGAACGTGTGACCTGCGGATTAGAAGTCCGCTGCTCTATCCAACTGAGCTACGGGCACAAAATTCTATTCAGTCAATGTTAGAGCAGGTCCGCTTACGGATGGCTTCGTGGGAACAACAATACCATTACCGAATGCACTGTTGTATTCGTTCATAAGTTCGCCATGGGGTTTCACTGTGAACGCTATGAAACTGTTTTTAATTTCAATACCATCGGGAACATCTACGTAAGGCATCCAAGGCATCAGACCAATGCTTCCTTGTCCCGTGGGGAGAATGAGCGATGGCTTCTTCACGACAACAGAATCTTCCTTAACTTCTACGTCAGCGAGAATTTCTTCTCCGCTGTTTAGTCTTACGATCTGAATGTTCATTATTTTTTTTACCTTTCTTGGATCCGAAGATCTTTTCATAATTTTCCCGATACTTATCGAGATCTACTTTTCTGTATTTATCACCCTTGCCTGCATGGTGTTGTCCACCCATAAACAACTCCTTAAACTAAAAACCACCAGCGGGTGTTCACAAGACTCTCCTCCATATCTTGGATCTCCCGCTGATGGTATTATGAAATAAGAATCGAGCAGTATAACGCCTAGACGGACTTGAACCGTCAACATTTAGTTTGGAAAACTAACACTCTACCAATTGAGTTATAGGCGCTGCATTAGGGGGGCGAAGAGGCGAACATTCTCTTCTTAGCACATATCGCTGTGCTACCCCCTCCCAGTTCCCGTTAGAATCAGACAGCTACTCGCTTACCGTTCTTATCGAAACTAAACTTACGGCTTGGGTGGGTGTCGTTCATGAAGTAACGAGTCATGCCAGTGACAGTCTTCTCCGTTACAACTTCCCAGTTACCGTACTGCTCAACCTGCATCTTGATGTCACTGATAGTAGCACGCATGTTAGAGACGCCGAATCGGCTCTTTGCTTCGCGGGCGGTAAGACCCTTACCGTTTGAGAGGTAGTTCATGACCTTACGACGCTTAGTAGTGGTGTTGCTCATAGTGGCAATACTCCATTGGTGGATGCTGTTTTCATTTAAGAGTCTTGGAATCGCATCCGTGTTCCTCAACTCGACTGTGTATATTATACTATATTTAAATTGCTTTGTCAACCCTATTGAAGAGTTTTTCTGAATTTTTTAATTTTTTTTCTATCGTAATGCCTCCAGCAGGACTCGAACCTGCGACCAGCGGCTTAAAAGGCCGATGCTCTACCAACTGAGCTATAGAGGCTGAAGTTCTCTGTCAATCCAACTAGGAACTTTGTCTGATGTTTTCCATCGAGCAAACCTAAGTTTATCTCCAATGTAATATTGCCTGTAGGCTTCTATTGAATCCTGCCGTTTGTAGTCTTCAGGCATTGCTTGTGCGAAGTCAGTATGTACTGGAGCATTAGGCAGATTCTTGGGATAGTTGTGATGAAGGTATTCGATAACGTCCTGAGAACCGTGCCTCTTGTCGTATCGTCTCGTATACTCCTCACACAACTCTAGTGCATGAGAGGACAGCCAGAGGTAGTTCTGGAGGTTCTTCATCACCCACTGAGTGCAGGGATGTCCACGCATCGTAGACTTGTACAGAACGCTCTCACGCTCGTCTGAGAGCATCCAACGAGTGTATTTACGTCCGTTGGTAGTACGAGTCACCTTAGAATAACCATCAAGCACACGGTGTGCTGTAGAGAGCATCTGAGCAGACTCAATAGGCATCTTTACGACATGCTGATCGCATAATTGTATTGCGGCTGTTTTTGGATTTTGATCTACTGCAAAGATATTCATTTGGGTAGTGGTGCCTCATAGAAAATTTTAATGCCTAATGCTCTTGCAAGGGCAAGTTCGGCGTTTGCACCTTTACTCTTCTCCCACCCCGACATCATATAGATTGCTGTACACTCATCACAAATAGAATCCATATCACGCTTCAATGCGGCACGCATAAACTCATGATCCTCATAGCAATTATCAGGATCAAATTCGTATGATGGTGATGTAGGTTTACCCTGTTCTCTATCCAGTTCAGCCGGATTGATTACGTGCCAACCCTGCTCTCTAAGAACACGGGCGCAGCGATCAAAGGCAGGGTAGTTGTAATTCTCGAACCCACGCATGGGCCCGGCGACATATATTGTAGGTTTTCTTTCCATTCAAACATTATACGATCTAAAATTAGAATGTCAAGAGCATGGTGGAACTAAACCGAAATTTAATTCGGTTAACACATCGGGTGCATTTGATCCAATCGTTTCACTAGCGAACGGAATAAGCCAAGATGTTCCATCTAGTCTACCTCTTTGATCACCGTCACCGGCCGTCCTATCGTTGTTGGTCCAACCTAAACCGTAATTGGTATTTACTTCACTTAAGGCATTCTCCATATCAGCTTTAGTTGCATATTCATAGGCTACAATAACGTCACCGTCAAACAAATCATTACCGACGGTTCCCCTACCAATATTTCCCCAACTTTGAGCAGACCAACTGAAAGAAAATCCATAGTTTGCACTGGTGAAGTTGGGTCCACCAATTACGTTATTACCGTTATCAGGTCTTTTCGAGTTACTGGTGATAACAGCAATTGGTTTTTGCACGCCGTTCACTTCTCTATAAATCATAACGATTCCGATGAACTCACCCGTATCGGAAAGAGCTTCTCCTCGATTACCTATACAAAAGGAAGCGTAAGCACTTGCTGCCGGATTTTGAGCAGTAATAGAAGATACTGTGCCTCTACTAACATTCGTGTCATCCCTAAACTGTCTATTCCCTAAGTAGGATTCATTTATGGTGAAGTCAGCTTCGGTCCATGTAGGTCTACCCCCAACTTCATTTGCATTCGGAATCCCCAATCGAGCAATTGTTATAGCTTCAACACTATTACCTATTGACGAACTAGGACAGTATAACGCTTGATGTACAAACGCACTACTTTCCGGTGCTTCTCCACCGCCGCCACCACCTTCTTCTTCCTCTTCTTCTTCTTCTACTGGTGGTGGTTGCATATTTAATAAATCGGGTGTCGGCCATTGTTCGAGTTGTGAATTAGTCACCGATTGATCAATAATATCATCTTTAAAGAATATAATATCCCAATCCTGAAGAGACGCTCCCTCATTACTTAAAAGCCCGGTAGGAGAATGTAGTTTACCTTGAGGATCACCAGCGACTTTAACCCAACCAACATATTGTATAGCTTCTTGATTGGTTGTTGGGTTTGTATTAATAACGCAACCCGAGAAGTTTTTTCCGGACCAAACCGTACCCTCAATAAAACTACCATTAGATGTTTTAACCAAAGGTTTTCTATTTGCACGATAATATACCCAACCAACATTATCCACCGGATAGTAAATTGCCATATCAGTGGGAACATCTCCTACACCAGAGGCAATACCTTTACCACCAATTCCTTCTGCTGTAATTACAGAAGTTCGTGTAGTGGTATCATTAGACATCAACTGATCTTGCCAATGAACGTGAGCAGCCTGCTCGTAAACCAAAGGAGGAGCAGGGCCCGTTGCTGGAGTCTCTATTGTCCAATACCTACCATTTTGAGGATCATTAGATAACAAACAGTTGGGAGAGTCTAGATAAATCGAATTAGTTTTTAGATTAGGTCCACCACCAGCAGTATTTCTTTGTACGTTGTCAGTGAATACTCTGAATGCTCCGTTACGCTTATCTACAATCTGAGGAACTCCGGGTGAGACAAGCCATAGTTTTGAGGCAGTTCCTACTGGTGGGGTACTCCACCCTCCCCTTTCTTTCAGTTCAACCACAACCGTGATAATTGCTGATTCGCCTTCGGCTACTGTTGGAGTATAAGAATTGGATGTGGCTAAAGTACTATAGGTGGAATCGACGTTAATATTATTAACATACCACTTATAATTGAATGTAGGATTTGCAACTCCACTTGTAGAGTCAACATTTACCGTCAGTTGTTGAGTAGTGACACTATCTACATCAGGAACTCTCGATACTGCTAAAGTACCAAGTCCATCGAATGCTACTTGCCCTATAGACGAGATTAGTTCAATGCTAGGTAAGATTGGATTACTTGCTTCAAGCACAACCCACAATCTGTTACCTCCAACACCACCTACTCCCGAAGCAATTGTGTAACTAAGTCCAGTAGCGATAGGAGTCTCATTCGCAGGATCGAAACCGGAAATAGGACTTACGGAATACCATGTAACTGAAAAAGTATTTTCGTCATTCCCACCATCTACGGTTGGAGTTACAGTTATAGTTTCGCCCTCTACCAATGCACCATCGAAAGTCAAATTAAGATTTGATAATGGTTCCTCTACAGGGGTTTCTACGTACCATTCAAATGTAACGTTTTCGTAATTTTCTGCTTGGAACACAGAGTGTATTACTTGATCACTCTGTACATCAGGAATTCCATCAAGATCTATATCTGTAGTTACTGGAGGACCGTTTACTTGTTCTGAAATTATACTAGAGATCAAAGAAACCGGGAAGATCGGATCCGTCTGATCACCCGATGTTGCTATGGCTGTATTCTCTCCCCAGTTGCTTGCACGAATAAGTATATTGCACTTACCGTTTTGCGTCCTTGAATGTTCGACAATGCTTTTAACATCAACCGAAACGACTTCTGCATCTGTGGGTGAAATGAAATTATCAAGGGAAATATTAAATGTGGGATGTCCTGCACTTGGATTGTTTATATCAGGAACATTGACAATACTTCCGCCTCCCTGAATACCATATCCAATATGTCCATAGTACTCGTCAAGAAGTGGGACACTCTCGCTTATTCTTTGTTCATTGAAAGATTGATTAGGCTCAGGAATATCACTTCGTCTACTGTTTTGTATCATACCCAATGGGTTGGGTAATACTACTTCATCAACCTTGACATCATTTTTCCATCGATCTTCAGTTTTGGGAACAGAAAAATTAAAAATTCCCATATCGATATTTTGGGAATCGCCTGTTTTAGTATTCCATGTACAATCAACAGATACTTCTCCACCTAGAGTTAGGACTTCACATTGAACTCCTTCGGCAGGCCAAACATTGATTTCAGTATTTTCTTCAAACACATCACCGAAATTATCAACCGCTGGTGTTAGTTCCAAAGTGGCTTCTATGATTTCTGCTTCGGGTGGAATGAATGAGGTATCAAAGAACAGAGCGGAACGAGTTGGACCGATTTCGGTATAACTCATCCCACCTGCTATCGCACCAAATGGTGTTCTATAAGGACTCTGACTATCTGGATCAGTAGCATCATCTGTTCCTAATCCAATTGCAATCCAATTATCATTTTTATACGAAGTGTTATTTGGGAGATCTTTTCCTGATATTCTAGTTTGATCTTCAGGATCTTTAACAAGACCATTTTCCATTAAAGGACTACCGTCATAATGGATAATATTAGATTCGCCCTCAACTATGGATACTTCAAATTCTCCACCAGTTAATTTGAATTTACTATCTGGTTCTTGCCTAACACTAGCGTTAAGTTCTCTACGCATTTATATTCTCCACATAAAAACACCTTAGTATATATGCGGAGGTAAAAAGCTAATCTGCCCAATCAAATTGATCTTGCTCCTCTGGGACTAAAGTAACAAAGCTAATCTTCGACTTTTCTATACTAGTCTCATTTTTATCGTTAATTTTTAGATAATTAGATCTCTGTAGATCCTCATCATGTCCTAGACGATAGTTTATCTCAGTAAGAGGTGTTCTATCATAGGTGAGTCTCTGAATCTTTTCTCTGGCTTCTTTATCATTAAAATGCCATCTCATGATGGACTTTGCATTAGCGATTGCTTCACTTGGATCATCTCCAAGTGGAATGTCAATATACAATCTAAATTGATTCATGTTTAAGATTCTTTCTTTTTAGCCTTAGCCTTATACGATAGCGGTCTTTTCTTTTTCATCGGAAGGTTCTCTCTCAGAGATTTAATTACTTTTGCCAAATCTTGGTGATTAAGCTCATCAAGTAAATATTTCTCATATGCAATGACAACTGACTCTCCGATGTCTATTAGATCCGCCAACCATTCTTCATGATCTTCTGGATAAGTAAATGATTCGGTTTTTTTCTTAGTTGCTTTTTTTGTCATTGTCCAATGCTTCCTTTCTGGAAAACGTAAATCTAGCCACTCTTTACTCATGTGACTCTCCTTGGAATCCCTTCACTGTATACATGACAAAAAATAGTTTAATAATAGTTGTTATACTCACTTAATTGTTTTAGGTTCTCGCTTCTAGCTTCCATTGTGGCAATTTCAGAGATAGCTTCTGGTATATAGACTTCATCTAAATGATCGTATGTTTTACATACGTAACGAACTGCGTCGTAAATCTCAGAAAAGCCTTCAATTGGTATTAGCTTGTCCTCGATTTTTTCTAGTACGGTGTATGCGTCTTGATACCAGTCAATACCTACAAATTTGCCTGCCATGATTAAGCCTCCGTTAGAAATGTGGGTGTGTTAAATGATTGCACGGACTCCACGCGAAATGACCTCCATTCGTGCAGATCCGTATCGAACACCCTAATGTTAGATTCAGTTTGTGGAGCAGTCGATGACTCTACCTCGTTCAATGTCTGACGAGCCGGAAGTCGATCTGGATTTAGAGTGCATTTCATGTTACGAATGCTCCCATCCTTCTTCTCGAAAATTACAGTGCAAATGCCACGATGAAGACTTTCAACCATTTGTTCTCTGTTCATTGTCTACTCCTTTATATTTAGTAGTGTTTGAAACATGTAACACAGAAATTATAACAAAAATTTTGAAGTTGTCAAGTAAAAAAAGGGGAGGTTTTTTACCTCCCCCCTTTAAGTATTCGTTTTACCTTTTCCCAATACCTCTGAGTGGCTCTTTTCTTCTTATATCCATTCGGTCCACCATTATGGATTCGGGCTATATCTTCTTGAGTCGGCTCTCGTCCAAGCCTTCGCTTAGTTGCATATCGTTTCATATAGCTACGAACAACCCGATCAGCGAAAGCAGGATTAAAGCAGTCGTGATAAGTTCCGGCAAGTCCAGAGTCGATCCAGTACGGTTTCCAGATTTGGTAAACACCAATCGCACTTCCGTTATCACCCACAGCATCAGGATTGTTGCCAGACTCCACAATACGAATAGCAGAAAGTACGTCATTGAGTTCCTTGTCGGTTAGGGAGTATGCAGGAGAGGAGAGGAGAAGAACAGTAATCAGGAATGTTTTCATCGAGCCCTCGAATATTCGCGGTTGAGTCTACGGACGTTTTCTGAACCAGTGGCAATAAACAATTCACCAGCGGTCTTGTGTGAGTAAATCATACGGGCTACAACGGGAGCGGCATGTTTGTCTGCACACTTCACGCAGTAGTTAGTACCGGGTACTGCTTCTAATCGAGCAGGTGCAATTTCATTTTCACAGTCGTAACAATTCATGGTAGTTCAATATCTCCTACGTTGTGGACAGCCACACCTTCACGAAACATAATCCAAACTTCGCCGTTCTCGTCTTCCCATTCCCAAACACCTCGTTCGGGGTTCGGATCATCCATTCGCATCAGGATGAGTGTCTTAGTGGCTTCTGATCGAATAAGTTCTCGATTCAGTTTCTGTTCAGTTTCGTCCCAACGGAAGTAAAGAGTCAGCGAAACGAGTACGGAGATGAGAACGATCACAACCAGAAGTTCTAATAAAACGAATGCTCTCATTTGAACACCCCCAATCGATTGACTACACGGGTGGTCTGGATCTCTTCGCCACGCTTGTGCATGTTACGCTGTTTGGTAATTCCTTTGCCGACACCATTTACTTTTAATATCGTATGCCCCTTAATGGCGTTTCCTTCACGTTCTGCTTCAAGATCGAATTGATCGAGTATTCTTTTTCTCATCGGTTTTTCCTTTCGACACGTACCTTCGCCATATACATCTTCAATACAACGAACATACAACCCAGACCAATAATGAAACCCCATGATGCTCCAGCCTGAAAACCACCTTCAACAACATCAAAGTATCCAACATGTGTACGAAGAAATTCCATCAGTGTGAACCTCCACCAAGAGTTGAGAATGAACCAGTAGCAGGACGGCTGTAGATACCATCCATACCACCAGCATCGTAGAATCCCTTACGGGGGGATTTGTCAGCAGGGTAGAATGCTCTACCTTCTGCACCAACTGAGAGAGTACATCCACCCATAAAGATCAAGACGAATGTAATGAATATGAGGACGAGAATGGCTCTGAACCAATTGGTGATTTTAAGATCGTTGTTCATAATGTTTCCTAGTGAGAGAGAGAGGAGAGAGAGGAGTGAGTGTTCCCCAACGGAACTCCTCCATTATAGTATACATCGACAATATCGCAAGGTCCCTTTAGTGTTATACGGGATTTTATGAAGTTTTTTTTCCGGGTTATATGGACGCTTTATTCGGACGCGGCTGCCGCTTCTCTTTCCCGCATAAATCGTCCCACAATCTTCATCGCATCATAACGTCCGATATCGAACACGCCTTCAATAATCTTTACGGACATATACATGGTTAGATCGGAATCCTCATCATGAAGTTCTAACAGGTAATCATAAATCTCTTGTTCGTTAGTATTCATCGTATTCATCATCCTATAATTTGAAATGCTACCATTAACGCCAAAGCCAATATCAGAACCCATTTAGCAGCCCAATCGTATCTAGTTTCTTCATCATCAGGTTTCATCTACACGTCACTCCTTTTTTTCTTTCAGCAATTTTTTCTTAGCCGCGATTTTTCATCATCCATCACACATTCCCGCATCTCCAATACTCATCAGCGAGTTCATACTGCAACTGACACGCCTCACGTTCGCCTTCGCCCTTCCAATGCCCACGTTCCCATTGCCACAGATGTACGCACTCGTGGAACAACGTAGCGAGCATATCGCGTACCGACTGTCCTTCAGCCACTTCAATCATATAGTCCGTAGGTGAAGATTCAATATCCCACTCATAGCACTGCCCCCAGCATTTCATCTGC
>Ga0209634_1002394_pt1 | contig 13153 bp, 18 predicted proteins | sample LinPmetageLP40_FD_184043 | JGI IMG/M metagenome (GOLD analysis project Ga0209634, IMG submission 184043) | Marine viral communities from the Pacific Ocean - LP-40 (SPAdes) (version 2) | ecosystem: Environmental > Aquatic > Marine > Oceanic | place: Pacific Ocean | collected 2010-08-26
CAAACATGAAACATAAAGATTTATTTAAGCTCCTGGATACAGTTCAGGAGCAAGGGGAAGAAACTCCTTTGAAAAGACACGATAGAGTACTAATCCTAGATGGTTTAAATCTATTTTTTAGAAACTTTGCTATGATGAATATGGTTAATCCTGATGGAGTCCATATTGGGGGGTTAGGTGGTTTTTTCCGTTCTTTAGGTGCCATGATTAGACAAACAAATCCAACATCTGTTTATGTAGTATTCGATGGAGCAGGCTCAACAGTAAATCGTAAGAACCTGCTCTCCGAGTACAAGGGAACAAGAAATTTATCTAGAATTACAAATTGGGAGGCATTTGATAATATTGAGGAAGAACATGACTCAAAAATTGACCAAATAGTGCGTATAATACAGTATTTAAAGCTATTACCTGTTAAAACTACCATACTCGATAAAGTCGAAGCTGATGACATTATAGCAGTGTTAGCTGAAAAACTTGTAGAAAAACATAATTCAACTTGTTTTATAGTATCTAGTGATAAAGATTTCTTACAGTTAGTAACTGATAAAATTATTGTATATAGACCAATGGAGAAAGAGTATTACACTCCAAAAGTTGTAGAAGAAAAATTTGGTTTATTACCTCATAACTTCATTTTACATAAAACCTTATTAGGTGATAATTCAGATAACATTAAAGGAATTAAGGGTTTAGGTGCTAAAGGTATATTTAAAAAATTTCCTGAATTAAAAACAGAAGAATTAACACTTCAAGACATTTTCGATATATCTGCTAGGAAATTTAAGGAACATATTGTATATTCACGTATAGTTCAGGAACAGGATAGAATTGAGACAAATTATAAAGTTATGGATCTAAGTACTCCTATGATTGACGGTAGAGGAAAAGAACATATTGGTAATTTAATTGATGAAGAATTACCTGATTTAAATTCTGAAATGTTTATATCATTTTACAATGAAGATAAACTAGGGGGAATGATAAGAAATGTAGATATGTGGATTAAAGATATATTCTCTAAATTCCCAGTATACGAACAATAATAAAATAAAAAGGTTATATGACACTGCACACGCTTAATCAATATGGAACAGATTTTCAAATAAAAGCAATATCATCACTTTTAACTCATAAAGAGTTTTTAATTAATATACATGATATTATTAGTGAGGAATATTTTGAAAATAGTGCTCATAAATGGATTATAAAAGAAATCCTAAAGTATTATGATAAATATCATACTACTCCTAATTTAGAAACCTTAAAAATTGAGTTAAAGAAAATAGATAATGAAGTACTTCAAATATCATTAAAAGAACAACTTAAACAGGCTTATGTAGCTTCAGATGAAGATTTAGAATATGTCCAAGAAGAGTTTACTAATTTTTGTAAAAACCAACAATTAAAAAGAGCATTAATGACATCTGTTGATTTACTAAAGGCAGGTGATTTTGAAGCAATAAGAGGGTTAGTTGATAACGCCTTAAAAGCAGGACAAGATAAAAACTTAGGACATGAATATTTTAAAGACATTGAAGACCGTTACCGAGAAAACACAAGAAAAGTTATATCAACTCCATGGAATCTGGTTAATGGTATATTACAGGGTGGACTTGGAAATGGCGATTTTGGTCTTATATTTGGTAACCCAGGAGGTGGTAAATCTTGGTCATTAGTAGCTTTAGGAGGACATGCTGTTAAATGTGGTTATACAGTTTTACATTATACTCTTGAACTTGGGGAAGATTATGTTGGAAAAAGATATGACGCTTTCTTTACAGGTATAGATGTTAGTAATAGTGCAAAATTAAAACCTAAAGCAATGGAGTTAATCCCTGACTTACCAGGTAAACTAATAATTAAAGAATTCCCCACAGGACGCGCAACTGTGTCCACAATTGAATCACATATTAAAAAATGTGAAGGAATGGGAATGAAAGCTGATTTAGTTATAATTGATTATGTTGACTTACTTTCATCAAAAAAACAAAATCGTGAACGAAAAGATGAAATTGATGATATTTATGTTAGCACGAAAGGGTTAGCTAGAACACTTAATATACCAATTTGGTCAGTATCACAAGTTAACAGAGCAGGTGCAAATGATGATATTATAGAAGGAGATAAGGCAGCAGGTTCTTACGACAAACTGATGATTACTGACTTTTGTATGTCTTTATCCCGTAAAAAGGAAGACAAAGTAAATGGAACTGGAAGGTTTCATATTATGAAAAATCGTTATGGTCAAGATGGTATTACATATGGTGTAGTAGCAGATACAAGTACGGGACATTTTGAAGTATCCCAAAACTATTCACCCTCAGGTGATAATGAAGAGAAAACATGGGCTCCTAGTACTAAGTCAAATAGTCTAGATGATACTGATTTTCAAACAAAAAAGAAATTAGCAGAGAAATATAATTCTGCTTTTTTTGATTTAAAAACTTAAATTAAACAAAAAACAATTAAAAAATGGCAAAGACCTCACTATTAAAAGAACGTATTGTTTATAAACCGTTCGAGTATCAAGAAGCATCTGATTTTTGGTTACAACAACAACAAGCACATTGGTTACACACAGAAGTTCCAATGATGGGTGATGTTAATGATTGGAAACAGAATCTAACAGAAAATGAAAAAAATATAATTGGTACTATTTTAAAGGGGTTTGCTCAAACGGAAACTGTAGTAAATGATTACTGGTCAACTTTAGTTACAAAATGGTTTAGAAAACCTGAAGTAATTAAGATGGCTGTTACATTTGCAGCGTTTGAAACAATTCACGCTGAAGCCTATTCTTTGTTAAACGAGGAATTAGGATTAGACAATTTTAGTGAGTTTTTAGAAGATGAAGCCACAATGGCTAAAATATCAGCATTAACTGAAGTTAGAGATTCTCATAATGGTGAAGCAAATTGGCATGAAAGAGCTAAATCATTAGCTATATTTTCTGCATTTACAGAGGGTGTTAATTTATTTTCATCATTTGCTGTTTTATTGTCCTTTAAATTAGATAATAAGCTTAAAGGTGTAGGTCAAATAGTTGAGTGGAGTATTAGAGATGAATCATTACATTCAAATGCTGGGTGTTGGTTATTTAGAACCTTAATGCAAGAACACCCTGAATTTAATACACCTGAATTAAAGGCAGATATTGAAGAAGCAGCATTACTATCTTTAAAATTAGAATTAGACTTTATTGATAAAGTATATGAAATGGGAGATTTAAAAGGATGTCCAAAATATGATTTAGTATCATTTATTAAACATAGAGTAAACACTAAAATGGGTGATTTAGGATATGGAGAAATAGTAAATGGTATAGATAAAGATGCCATAAAAAGGATGAAATGGTTCGATAGCTTATCAGCTGGAAAACAACACACCGATTTCTTCGCAAACCGAGTAACAAATTATAGTAAAGGAGTCCAAAATTGGGACGCTGAATCGTTATTTTAATAATTAATTAATAAATAAATAAAAAACAAAAATCAATGGAGTACATTTTAAACCAAGCAGAAGCAGAATTTATTTTAACTGAAATTAACAATTCAAAAATTGTCCCCTTTCATGTAAACTTAGAAAGGCTACATACTAAATTAAAGAAAGGAATAAAAAACGACACAAATGACCAAACTCGAAAAATTGACCAGTTAGTTTCAGAAATAGAAGCTAATGGTTATTTGAATATAAAACTATCTGAAGCGCTTGCGATGGCAAAATTAGAAATTGGATCTGAAACTGTAAAAATGAGAGACAAATATTTTGATAGTGAAGGAAATGAGAGAAAGAAATAAATAAAACAGAATTACAAGAAAAAGAAATAAATGGAAAATAACGCACTACAAGTAGATTATAGCAATTGGGAAGCTGGAAAGCAGTACCCTGAGTGGATGGATGAAATTTCATTGGCGACAATTTCTAAAGGTTATTTATTACCTAATGAAACAGTAAAAACAGCTTATAGAAGAGTATCTAATGCTGCTGCTATGAGACTTAAAAAACCAGAACTAGCAAATAAATTCTTCAAAATAATGTGGAATGGTTGGTTAGGTTTAGCATCACCTGTTTTATCAAATATGGGGACTGATAGAGGTTTACCTATTTCGTGTTTTGGTGTTGATACACCTGATTCAATACGTGGAATCGGTTTAACTAACGCGGAACTAATGAAGTTAACAGCATCCGGTGGTGGTGTAGGTATTTCGTTATCTCGCATTAGAGAACGTGGAGAAAGTATTACAGGAAATGGTAAAAGCGAAGGTGTAGTGCCCTGGGCTAAAATATTTGATTCATCAATTATTGCTACTAACCAAGGAAATGTTAGGAGAGGAGCAGCATCTGTTAATTTAGATATTGAACATGGAGACATTGATGAGTTTTTACAAATTCGTAGACCTAAAGGTGACCCAAACAGACAATGTCTTAATTTACACCAATGTGTTGTTGTAGGGGATTCATTTATGAGAAAATTAGAAGCAAGAGACCCAGAATCAATGAATAAATGGGCTACTATTTTAAAATCTAGAATGGAAACAGGTGAACCTTATATAATGTATAAGGATAATGTTAATAAAGATAACCCAATTGCTTATAGATTAAACAATTTAGAAGTATCTATGACAAACATTTGTTCTGAAATTACATTGTTTACAGATGAAGAACATTCATTTATTTGTTGTTTATCTTCTATGAATTTAGCAAAATATGATGAATGGAAAGATACAGATGCTGTAGAATTAGCTACTTGGTTTTTAGATGGTGTAATGCAAGAATTTATAGATAAATCAGCAGGAAAAAGTTCATTACAGAGAACATATAACCACGCTCGTAAAGGACGTGCTTTAGGTTTAGGTGTAATGGGTTGGCATTCATTTTTACAACAAAAAGGATTACCTTTTAATTCCATTGCATCAACTGCTCATACCAAAAATATATTTTCAGATATTAGAGGTAGAGCAGAAAAAGCATCTATGGATATGGCGTTAGAATATGGTGAACCTCTATGGTGTAGAGGAACAGGTATGAGAAATACTCATTTATTGGCAGTAGCACCAACAGTATCAAATTCAGTAATTGTAGGTGGTATTTCAGCCGGTATTGAACCTTTACCTGCAAACATTTACACATTTAATGGAGCTAAAGGAACATTTATTAGAAAAAATAAAGAATTACAAAAAATATTAATTGAAAAAGGAGAAGATAAAGATAAGTGGTGGGATGTAATGTTAGAACAGGATGGTTCTGCACAAGGCTTACCAGATAATATTTTAACCCCTGAAGAAAAAGAATTATTCTTAACATTCCCTGAAATTAATCAATTAGAATTAGTACGTCAAGCCGCAATTAGACAGCGTTACATTGACCAAACACAATCATTAAATTTATCTTTTGATGTTAAGGATTCACCTAAATGGATTAATCAAGTACATTTAGAGGCGTGGAAATTGGGTATAAAAACATTATATTATTTAAGAACGGATAGTGTAATTAAAGGAGACTTAGGATCCAGAATGAGTGATTGCATCTCTTGTGATGGTTAACATATGTATAAACACAATCATTAAATTAATTAAAATTAAATAAAATGGCTAGAAAAGCAAAAGCAAAAAAAGTAGAAAAAAAACCAGTAAAAATTAGTTGGTTTAAGAAAACATTCAATGCTGTAAAGGGTTGGATAGTAGGAAATGGAATTGAAGGAATTTTAGGATTAATCGCAGGATTAGTACTTTGGTCTTTTGGTTTTAAAATTTATGCAGGTGTCGCATTTGGTGTATTTGCTACGCGAAATTGGGATTTATTTAAAAATTGGATTATAAGTTTAAAAAATAAAATTTAATTTATTATAAAAATTAAAAAAAAAATTAAAAAAGGGTGCATTAGCACCCTCTTTTTTTATATTTATTATCAAATATAATGTTATTCCTAATATAGTTATTTCTTTAACTTTAAATTTAAACTATATGAAAAAAATATTAACATTAGTATTTATATTCCTTTATATTGTACCTTCTTTTAGTCAAGAAGAGAAATCTAATTTATTTAAATCCATATACAAAGACTTTTTAAAATATGGAACAATATATGCAGCCGGGGATATATCTAATTCAATTGAAGCAGCTGAACCCACTTACTTTTTAAGGACAAATCCTGATGGAAGTCTATATTCTATCCCTGATGTAGTTAATAATACTGAAGTATTTCCTTTTGATTATAGATATGGATTTGGTATTAGAAAATTAGCTAGATTTGACTATGAAAGAAAACCTAAAAATTATTATGATGGTACAGAAGAACAGTTAGTATTTTCGGCCCCAACATCAGCAGTTCAAGGGTTAGAATATCAATTCCACTTTGAAAAAGAAAGATGGAGAGGTGAAAACTTTACTAATTATAATTTTTTCTTAAAACATACAGGTAAGTACCATATCGCAAAAGTACAAGCTAGAGAAGTAGGTAAAATTAATTTAAACTACAATTCAGCAGAACTTAGAGCTAGGCTACCAATCGGCAAAAAGTTTTCAATTTCAGCAGGTGCTATTTTAAGAGGACATGAAAGAGCATATGGTTATAATCCAGTTGAAATATGGTTAAATGAAACTGATGAATTTGGGAATCCCGTAAATCAATGGTATCAATTAGGAAGAGAGTATGGGTACACTGATATATTTTACACTCAAACAAGCACAGACTATAATACAGGAGGAGAAACAATAACTCAAGATTGGTGTTGGGTAGACGAAGATGGTGTTCAAGTAGCTCATTCAGATTTAGATTTTAGAGAATCGGTAATGCCAGGATTAATGAACCGTTTTAATGGTGAAGCTTGGGATTTACTAGATCCATGGATGGAAGTTGCTCCTATAGTAGGAGTAGATTTTTACCATTATAAAAGAAATTTTTGGTTACATGCCTATGCAAATTATATCTTACCTTATCACTCATATGTTGCTGGAGAAAAAGAATTTAGTTATTTAAACAGAAATAATTGGGGTAAAGGAGGATTAATACAAGATTCAGAATTAGAACAATGGCACGATTATTCCTTTGGAGCTTCACTTGGAGCTAAATTAGGAAAAAATCTCGGTATATTTATAGAGGGTGAATATTCCCAAATGTGGGATAGTAAGTTATATCAAACAACATTTGGATTAAACTATACATTTAGATAAAATGGCAAAACAAATAGGTGAGGATACTAAGGTAACATTAGACCTTAAAACAATAGGAATGATAGTAGGATTTGCAGTTTCACTAAGCAGCATGTACTTCGTTCTAAAAGCAGATATTGCTTATGCTGCAACGCAACCTGAACCGGTTATTGAAAGAGTAGAATACGACTTAAAAGATGAGTTGATTCGTCAAACAATAATGGATACTCAAGAAGACGTAGAAATGCTTTTAGAAAAATTTGATAAGCTAGAACAAAGAATATACGAGTTGTCTATTAAACAATAACAACATGAAAAAATTATTATTTCTAATATTTCTATTTCCAATAACATTATACAGTCAATCTGAAGTTCCAAATAAATATTGGTTAGACGATTCAAATTATGAAAAATTAGTTAATCAAAAAGGAGCTTTTGAAGATAATAAAGAAGAAATTATAGTTGTAGAATATTGGGCTAAATTCAATGAAAAAAATTGCTTTTCATCTTGGAAAGAACTAAAAAATGTTTCTTATTATCGTGTAGATATTGCTCAAGCTCCATTAGCAAAGAAAAAATATAGAGTTAGAATGGCCCCTACACTATTTGTTATAAAAGAAGGAGTTATAGAGTACAAATACAAAGCAGGTTTAGACTTACTATTACCTGTTACTTTAGAAGAAATACAATCAGATATTGACGAACTTAAAAAAGCAGGTCAGTTCTAATATTTATAATAAAATTAAGTTTCACCAAAAAGTTACCTTATGTTAAATAAATTAAAACAAAAATGGATGGCATTTAGAGATATTTTTAAAGACAGTAATGATATAAATGAAAAAACTGTAGTAGGTTTTGCTTCATTTGCCATTATGACTATATTTGCAATAGTAGATTTAATTACAGGGTATTTAGGTAAAGATTTAGTAATTAATGAATTTATATATGATTCATTTTTATTTATTACTTTAGGTAGTTTTGGTATTGCTGAATTAGGAAAAATATTTGGTAACAAATCTAAAAAATAATATGAAATTAGAGGTTTTAAGATTTAGCTCAAACAGTGATTCTACACTAGGGGCATTATTTGATACTACTTGTGAACGTAAATTTTTATGTTTTACTTTAGAGGATGAATTTCGTGAAGTAAAAATACCAGGTGAAACTAGAATCCCTGCAGGAGAATACAATGTAACCCTTCGTACAGAAGGTGGGTTTAATCAAAGATATGATGATAAGTTTGGTGAAGAATTTAATAAAGGAATGCTTTGGGTTAGAGATGTCCCTGGATTTGAATATATTTTAATCCATATAGGAAATGATGATGATGACTCCGCTGGGTGTTTATTAGTAGGAGATTCACAAACACAAAATATTACAAAAAGTGGGTTTTTAGGTTCTTCCACGGATGCTTATAGAAGAATTTACCCACCTATAGCAGATGTTTTAGTAAATGGAGGCCAAGTTACTATAACTTACAAAGATTACGCATAATTATTTGGCTTATAGCTAATTTTTTCTTATATTTATCATTATGATAAAACAAATAAAACAAGGAATGTTTCCATTCCTAATAGCCTTTTCGGCTTTGTCAGTTTCTACTTCAGCCGCTTTCTACTCAGTAAGTGGCCTTAGTAAACTATTTGCTGGAGCTTCTTTAGAGGTTATAATAATGGCTGGTTCATTAGAATTTGCTAAATTAGTAACTGCCTCACTATTATACCAATATTGGGATACAATTAACAAAACCTTAAGAACTTACTTATCTATTGCCACTATAATATTAGTATTAATTACTAGTATGGGTATTTATGGGTTTTTAAGTGCTGCATATCAAGAAACATATTCTAAACTATCAGTAGTAGAAAATCAAAAAGGATTTATTCAACAAAAAATTGACTTTTACCAAAATGATGTAACACGATATGATACAGAAATTGAAAGAATATCTAGTAATATTAGTACTTTATCTAATGCAAAAGCTTCGACCATCCAAGTACGAGACACCTCGGTATCTGGGGGCTTTAGACAAACAATCTCCACAACTGAGCTTAGAATGGCGCAAAGTCGTATTAATACTGAGGAGGAAAATCGTAAGTTGGCGCAATCAAAACGAACAATAGCATCAGATAGTTTACAAAAATTTCAATTACAAGTATTGGAACTTGACAATAACACCGAGGTTGCTGGTGAGTTAGGGCCACTGCAGTATCTATCGAGTTTGACGGGTTATTCCATGGATAAAATTATAAATGTATTATTACTTATTATAATATTTGTATTTGATCCTTTAGCTATATCTTTAGTAATAGCTGCTAACTTTGCTTTTGATAAAGCATACCCTAAAAAGAAATATAAAGAAAACTTATACGAAGAAAAAGTTGAAATAAAAGATGATAGTAGTATATGGCCTGAAGATTATACAGAAGAAGATGAAAAGAGAATGGAAATTATAGGTCAAAATGGAAATGATGGAGAACATTATAAAGAGGTAAAAATTGACCCTTCATTAACTTTAAGGAGAAAAGATGGAAAAGAAGTAAATTTACAAGAATACGTTAATAAAGTCCAAAAGAAACAATTAGATGATGAAACTAAAACTTATTAAATATGAGCAGTAAATTTTTTACAAATAAACAAGACAATAAAATAAATACTAAAGGCAAATCCAAAGCTACTAAACAAAAAACTACAATAAAACCTAGTAGTGTCCAAAAAGCAGGTAGAGGTAAATAAAGACAATGCGTTAAACATTAGGCTACCCGGGATAGGGTTCGTATATTTACATATAAGAAATAAAGGTTATGCTATACGAATTTTCAAATTACAACAAACACGGTAACACTAGAACAAGGATAATACCTTGGCCTACTGGTAAAGCATTTGGAATTAATCCAAAGGGCTTAGGTGGTTATATTGGTGTAAGTGTATTCAAATATGAATATACTCATGAACTTACCCCACCAGGTTTAATAAATGTAGGTGGTAAAAAATATATTGTTCCGAGTTGGCAAGAGGTATTACCTGAAACCGAATTAAATGATATAAAATGGATTAAACCAAAACCTAAACGCGCCGAAGTATTTGAGCATAAATTTAAATCCTCCAGTAATGACAAGGTTTATACCACAAAAGAACATATATCAGTGGATGGGGTACGTAAGTACACTTGTAATTGCCCCGGAAGTTGGATGGCTAAGGATAAAAGCAAAGGTTGTAAACACCAACAACAACTAATGTCTCGTCATTTGGAATCAAAACAAATGAAAAAGTAAGCTGAAAGAGTGCGAGTAAGTAGGATATTTTCATTATATTTACGTGTTCGAATGGTTCGGACGATTAATTAATTAAAAAATAAAGGTTATATGTTTATTAAAGTAGTAAATCAAAAATTAAAAAGAAACAATCAATTTAGAGTTCAAACAATACCTGCTGGTATTAAAGAAGCTAAATCACGTAATTGGAATATTGCTGATTGCAAGTTCGAACAAATTAGAGATGAGTTAGTTACTAACAAATACAAAGAGCTAGATGGTCGAATGAATGTTCGAGGAAAGCAATTTGCAATGAGAGCTGGGTTATAATGTGTAAGGTTACTTGGTGTAATATCGAGACAGAATATTACAATAAATCCCAAAAATATGTCTATTGTCCCACACATATTCAATATAAGAAATATGCTATAAATGCTTATACAAGACTATATTTAATGTATAAGGTAGAAAAAGTTGTTAATGATGAGTTACAATGTGAAAATTGTGGTTATGATGCTAAGGTATTTCACCCTAATAGACCTATAAGGCAACTAGCAGGTTTATATGATATTGATCATATTGATTCTAATTCTAAACATACATTAGAAGGTGAACAACCAGAAAATTATCAATTATTGTGTAAACAATGTCATATATTAAAATCATATGACGAAGGAGATTTTGTACCAAAAAAGAATAGAAAATAAAAGTTATGAAAGAATTTATTAAATATTATAAAAAAAATTCCATAGAATTCTTGGAAAATACATTATTTATGTGTATATTATCAATATTATTTTATATTTCAATGTGGATCTTTTATTAATGTATAGTCCTTACAGCCCAGTAATATCTAGAAAACAATTAGATAAGAAATTTTCTAAATTGCGTAGACTAAAATACAACGCCTTTAGATGGTGGAGAATGTATGATAATCCAAATAAGCCCTTAGATAATAGAGCACCATTCCGTGATCGCATATTAAATGGAGACTTTGATTATTCACATTACAAATACCAAGCAGATTGGTGTGAGCATGAAATGAACGATATTGCTGAGGAATGTGGGGAAGATATAGGAAAATACGTTGAAAAAACATCTTTATTACGTTCTCGTAGAAAACGTTTACTCGAGGATTTTGAAAAGGATGAAAACGGTAAATTAGAATTATTGATAAAAGCATTTACCATTAATTTTAGATGTACAGAAGATCAAGTTTATGAAGAAATTTTCAAATGTAGTGGAGAACTGATAGATCTTTATTATATTATAGAAGAAGAATATTCAAGAATATTTACTCCAACACCTTTAAAACGTAGAGGACGACCTAAAAAAGTTATATAAATGAAAGTATCACACGAAGTACCTAGATGTTTACTTACAGCATCACCTGAATTTAACGATTATGATTATTGTTTACCTCATCTATTAGATAAAGATAAAGAATATAAACAATATTTTATAAATGCTAGAGATACAGGACGTTATGTTGTTATGGATAATTCACTTCATGAATTAGGAGAAGCATACGATTATGATAGATTAAAATATTGGGTTAACGAATTAGAACCTGATGAATTTATGGTACCTGATGTTTGGATGGATTGTCATAAAACCGCAGCACAAGCTAAATATTGGAAACAATTTATATTTCCAGAAAAAACTAAAAAAATAGCAGTAATCCAAGGTAAGGATAAAAACGACGCCTATTTATGTGCTGGGTTATTAAGAGAATTAGGTTACGATAAGTTATGTGTATCTTATGGTGCTACTTGGTATAATGATTTCTTCCCACATAGTAACCTGGATATGGGAAAAGCATTAGGTAGGGTACGATTTGTACAAGGTTTATTAAAATTAGACCATTTAAAACCTGTTAGATTTCATTTACTAGGTTGTTCTATACCACAAGAATTTAGTTGGTATGATAATAACCCAAGAATAGAATCAATTGATACTTCTAATCCCGTAATGGCTGCTTTAGAAGGTATCTGGTATGATGATAATGGTTTAAATACAAAACCAAAAGCAAATATGAATGATTTTTTTGATATTGACTTTAGAAAAGTTGATTATTTAAATGTTATCCATAATGTAAGAAAATTTAAAGAAATAGTTAAAAAACATATTAATAATTAAAATAGAAACGGGTATGAACCAAGATAATTTTAACCATTTGATTAGTGGTATTCTTTCACCTAAAGTAACAGGAGAATTAGAATTTGAATCCTTTTCCTCCATTAAGGATATTTGTGAAAGAGTAACTCCACTCTCTATATTAGAGTTAGGATTTAACAGGGGGGCAAGTGCTTTAATGTGGTTAGAAAATAGTGAAGCAACTCTACATAGTGTAGATATTAGAACTGAAGCTGAAGTATTAAAATCAACTCAATATCTAACCCAATCTTATCCAAATAGATTTACTTATACATCATTTGACCATTCACTTCTCCCTGAAGTTAAATCAGAGTATGTTAACAAGTATGATTTGATTTTTATTGATGGGGATCATAGTAAAGAAGCAATTCTTAGAGACACAAAAATAGCACTTACTTTCAACCCCAAATATATAGCCTTTGATGATTACTTTCATAGATCCCACGGTCAAGACACTAAGGATGTTATACAAGAATGTAAGCTAGAAATAATATCAGAATATAATACTTCTTGTGGTCATGTTTTGACAACAAACCCTTTTTACGATAATAAATTTAATTAATAATTTAAAAACCAAATAGTTATGAT
>Ga0209634_1002396_pt1 | contig 13133 bp, 10 predicted proteins | sample LinPmetageLP40_FD_184043 | JGI IMG/M metagenome (GOLD analysis project Ga0209634, IMG submission 184043) | Marine viral communities from the Pacific Ocean - LP-40 (SPAdes) (version 2) | ecosystem: Environmental > Aquatic > Marine > Oceanic | place: Pacific Ocean | collected 2010-08-26
GTTTAGCACCTTTAGTTAACAGAAGGAGAGAAAGAGAAAATGAATTTGGAGAAAAGTTAGTTGTTCCTATTGATAATGCTGAAGAATTAAATGATTTTATTATAAGACCAGGTCAAAGACCAATTAAATATAATAAAGGTGATTTATTAATGGGAGGAACTAATTTAGGAGGAGGTAATAATTCTAATATAGAAGCTCTACTATCTGGTATATTATCAGCAATAGAAAATGGAGGTGATGTGTATATGGATGGAAATAAAGTAGGAAAATCTTTAGCACTTGCAAGTTCCAAAATGGGGTAATATTTATAATAAATTAATAATTAATAAAAAATAATAAAAATGAAAGATTTAGATAAATTATTTAAAGAAAATGGATCAACTTTAGGTGTTCCTGTTTCTCCAAATGTAAATATATCTGTTCCTGAGAATGTAAGTGTTGTAGGTAATTCATTACTTCATAATCAATATTCTAATATTGGTACTCCAGGAAGTACTCCTCCTGCTTATACTAATTTTGGAGCATCAGCTATAGCTTATTCAACACCTTCAACATCTGAACTTGGTGAAGCATCTCAAACACATCAGGAACCATCAAATAGATATGAAAATAATATACCTGCTGGAGCTATAGGTGGAGTATAAATAAATAAATTATGTCAATAACCAACGTACCTAATACTAGGGATGGCAGTCGTTTAATTAATTTAAAAACAAATTTAAAAAATTTAACGTTTGGTGGGGATAGACCTGCTGGGGGTTCAAGTAACCAACCTTATATAGTAAAAGATATTCCTGAAGGAACTGGACCATTAAGAGAAGGTATGCCTCTCCTATCAGGTCCTGATTTTATACTAAGAGATGGTTTTTTAGCCCCTATTAAGGCAATTACAGATATAAGTAGATTAGCTCAAATGTTTGTTGATCTTAAGTCTCCTAGGGGTTTATTTTTTACTTTAAAACAAAATTTATTATCAAAAGCAAGTGTTAAAACTCAAGCTTCTTTTGGAGCAGGTTATTTTGGAGGAGCAATGAATCAAGGTGCTTATTTACCTATAGGTACTTTACTTGATGCTGGTTTAGGATGGGCGGGTATACACTTAAATAAAAATGGTTTAAATCCTGTGGGTTCATTAGGTGGACCTTCTGGTATGAATAGAGGTATAGATAACCCAGAATCTGATGCAAGAAATGGAGTAGAAGAAGGAGGGGGAACAGGAAATGCTGCTTTAAATTTATATTCTGCAGTAGTAAAAAATTCTCAAGAAACATCTCTTAATAGGTTAACAATTTTACAAAGTTTTGTATCAACAGGAACAAATAATGAAGAAATTACTATAGGTAATTTAGCAGATCCAGTAGCAAAGTATACATACAACCCAGGATCAATAAAAACCAACACAGATACACCTATATTATATTCATATAGTGGGGGACCAGGTTCTATATTAGGTTTTGGTAAAACTAATATATTTAAACATAGACCAACATATAATGCTATAAGAAATTATTTAAATTTATACACTACAAAACCTTTATATAATGGGGCAGGAGTAAGTCAAAATGGAACTCATAGTAATTTATTAATAGGGGATCAATTTAGAAATTATGTAGATAATAATAGAAGATATTTATATCCTAGAAGTTTTGGAAATTTTGTAATAGGAATTGAGGGAGGATTAGGAATTGAAAGATCAGATGTTGATGATAATCCTGAAATATTTTCATCTAAAATTATACATTTAGCTCCTGATTATCGAAAGAAAAATAAAGGATTAAGAGTAGGATTAGGAGACCCAGGACAAGCTATAACATATAATACAGGTGATAATCCTAATGCATCTCATAATGTTTTTAATTATGGTGTTCCTGCTTGGGAAATGGAGGCCTTAGATAAAATAACAGCATTAAAAATGTATGAAGCTGAAGGACCTGATCATACTTTACCAATAAATGATTTTGTAAAATTTAGAATAGCAGTAGTAAATAATGGAGCTGATGAAGGTAAAAAAGCTACTTATTTACATTTTAGAGCATATATAAATGGGTTTACTGATAGTTATGGAGCTACTTGGAATGATACTCAATATGTAGGTAGAGGTAATACATTTAAAAATTATGGAGGTTTTAAAAGAGACATAGCAATGGGTTTTACTATGATGGCAACTTCAAAAGCAGAATTAATTCCTATGTTTGCTAAATTAAACTTTTTAGCATCATCTTTAGCACCAGATTATACATCATCTGGATTTATGAGAGGAAATATGGTTAGAATGACAGTTGGAGGTTACTTATATGAAATACCAGGTGTATTAACTTCATTAACTTATACTATACCAGATGATACTACATGGGAAATAGCAATAGATGCTAATGGTGATTCAGATCCTTCAGTTAAAGAACTACCTCATAGAATAGAGGTTACCTTAGCGTTTACTCCAGTAGAAGATTTCTTACCTTCACGACAAAGAATGTTATACAATGAAGAAGGAGAATTAAGAGCAGTAGGAAATGAAACATTTATAAGTTTAAGCAATGGAAGACAAAATAACTATGCTGGAGATAATGGGTATGGCTCTAAATATAGACAACCAATAAAAAATAGTAATGAATAGGTACTCAGTAAATAGAAGACTTAAAACTAAAAATAATAATCTTAGAAATAGGGGATTAACATATTCTAACCCTTCAAAATATCCACTAGCACCTTTAAGTGAAAGTGACATATATGCTGTGTCAGAATTTGGTGATAGATTAGAAAATCTAGCATTTCAATTTTATGGAGATGTAACGTTATATTGGATTATAGCTATTGCAAACCCAAATATCATTCCTTTTGATTCTTTATTTATTCCTATAGGTTCACAAATTAGAATACCACAAGATATTTCTCCTATAATTGATAGTTATAATGAATTAAATAGATAAAGTTATGAGTAATATTGAAGGAGGACCTTTTGAACCTTATGTAAAAAAACAAATAGAAACAAGACAAAAAGCATTAGGACAAGGAATAAATGAAGGTTTTAAAGGTAAAATACCAATTAGTGCTGATAATTTAAAATATTATACAACTAAAACTCCTTGGTTAAGATTAGCAAGTTCTGTTGATTTAACAGGAAACGAAGGTGATAATAGTGTTTTAAATAAATTAGCTAGTTTGGGTATTAGTAGAGATATAATAAAAAATACTAATTTAGCTAAAAAATTAATTCTTCAAGGTGGGGCACTTACTTTAGAAGAAACAGAAGATGATCAAGGAAAAATAATATCTTCAAAAGTAAAACTTAATAAAGGTTTAAATTATAGTAATGAAATATTTAATGGAGCTTATGGTTGGGGGGGCGTAAATGAAAGAGGATACGTACCTATGCCTGGAATTGAAAAATGTCAATCTACGTATTATAATGATGGTGTTCTTAGTAAAGCAACAATTAGCATAAAATGTTTTAGTAGAACACAATTTGCATTAATAGATGCATTATATTTAAGACCAGGATATTCCCTTTTATTAGAATTTGGTTGGTCTACATTTTTAAATAATGAAGGAAATTTAGAAGAATTTAATAGTTTTAAATCTGAACCTTTAAGTTTTTTATTAAAACCTGGTAGTTTTCCAGGGAGAAACAATCAATTTCAAATGTATCAACTTATAGCACAAGAAAGATTAAGATATTCTGGTAATTATGAAGCTATCTTTGGTGTAATAAGTAATTTTAAATGGAGTTTTGCTTCAGATGGTTCTTATAATTGTGAAGTTACTTTAACTGGAGTAGGTGATGTTATAAATTCACTAAAATTAAATGTAACTGATCCAAAAAAAGATGGTGATGGAAAAAATTCTATAGAACAAACAGAAGTTGAATTAGAAGATTTTACAATCCAATTTTTAGGAGAAACTATTGCTTTTTTTGTCAATGATGGTACTGAGGGCAGCGTTGATAAAATGCCTAAGTATTTTAAGAAACAAATGAATAGAATCTTAAGAAATTATGATACTAATGTTGATACAAATTCCCCAATTAAGGAAATTCGTGCCTTTTTAGAAGAACAAAGAGTATTATTTAATGAAAGAAATCAAGCAATTATTACTCATAATAATTCTAGTAATCCTGTATTAACAAATAAAGATGATACTAAACTAAATAAGATTTTTTATAATATTGCCCAACAATTTTCTGAAGAATCTGATTTCTCTGCAGGAATGTTTAAAAATTTTCAGGGAATAAAAGATGGTTGCTTTCTTTTAGATAATACTTATGTTGGAGAAATGAAATTAGATGGAGGAGGAGCAAAAAAATCAAAAAGTGTATATCTAAAATTTGCTGCTTTACTAAAAATCCTCGAAAATAATGCTAACTTATTTTCTATAATAGGTGGAAGATCTACACCAATGTTAAAATTTGATTTTAATTATGCTAATTTAAAGAATGATGATAATTTTATGTTAATCATTCCCCCTAATATTTCTACTCAGCCCCAAAAGTGTTTAACACCTAATAATGTAATGGGATTTAAAGATGTAGTAGAATATGATTATGAATTACCTATAGATTCTGAATTAAATACAACTTTAATGGAGGGTCAAAATTTTCTTGTAGAAAATAATCCTTTTGTAGGGAGATTAGGTAATATGTTAATAAATTTAAGATTTGCTTCATCAGCAATTTCAGAACTACCTAAAAATAATGATGGATCTATATCTGTTATAGAGTATTTAAAAAAGATATTAGCAGGAATAAATTCATCTATGGGTAGTATTAATGATTTTACACCTGTTATTGATCAATATGATGGTACAATAAAAATATATGATAAATCTCCAAAACCAGGATTAGTAGAAAACAAACCAGATGAATTTTCAACAATTAATATTTTTGGAGTAAAAAATAACCAAGGTTCTTTTGTTACTAGTGTTGGGTTAAATGCTGAAATAGGAGAAGATTTTGCAGCTATAATTACTATTGGGGCTCAATCATCTGGAAATAATCTTATGGGTAATTCTACTTCATTTTCAAATTATAATGAAGGATTAATTGATAGAATTTTACCCCAAAAACTAGATAGCACACAGCTTGCAAAACCAGAAGTTTCTAGATCTGCATCCCCTGTTGAACAAATATATGACATAAAAACAAAAAAATTATATTATCAAAAAGATAATAATAAAATATCACCTATAGCAAGTATGTACCTTAGAGAAGGAATACCATATAGTGCGGGTAGTGGTGGAGAAAGTTTTTATAATTTTACAACAGAAGTTTCAAATGATCTTACAGAAAATTATACTACTTATCTTCATTTAGTAAGAGGAGAATTAGCTAAAAATAATGTTACTCCCGCACCATTTTTCTTACCTTTTAATTTAACCTTAGAAATGGAGGGACTATCAGGAATGAAATTATATGAAAAATTTAAAATGACAGATGATATTCTTCCTCCATCTTATGATGGGGATAATATTGAAATTAAGGTAACTGGTATCAATCATACTGTTGATGTTAAAACATGGTCAACTCAAATAAACACATTATCTGTACCTAGTTTTAAACCAGTTACATTAAGTGGATCTTTACTATCAGATCCACCTAAAAAGAAAGATGAACCAGATAAACCATCAGCTACTACTGATGAACCACAAAATGAATTTGAAGTATATGTTGATGCTACTCCATGGAGTGCTGTATTTATTAGTTATGTTGTAGGAATTAAAGCAGCTACAGTTTTTCCTAATTCAGCAGCACACGCAGATTATGCACAACAAGTAAGAAAAGGTACAGAAACGTTTCAAAATAATCCTGGAGGGTTTCCACCATATGATTGGGTTGCAATAGACCCAAATACTAGTCCAGTAGAAGTAGGTGATATAGTAATAACAAATAGGTCTACAAATATAGGTACAAAAGAAGAACCTAATTTTGTAAAAAATACTTTAACTTATCAATCACCAGTATGGACAGGACCTACCCATGGAGATATAGTAACTAAAGTTATTAATGCCTCTTCGGGGGCACGTTTGATGTTTAAAGCAGAAATAATTGGAGGGAATGTAAAAGACTCAGTTACTAAAAAAACAATATTATTAAAAGGTGCTGGTTATCTTAAACGTAATAAGTATTTTACTATATTAAGAATTAATAAAGGGCAAAAAAATCCAAATGGTACATATACAAAAGCTACTGATGTTGCCTATATTGCTAAACAAGAACATTCTAATTTTGGGGGAAGAGATGAATTAGATTTTTCAGTTAGAGACATATTATATAATTATTATCTTTCAGCTCCAGAAACAAAAAATGCAGTACCAAAACCTTAATAAATAATAAATATGGTATATATTCCTAAATCACAGGTAAAAGAAAATCAATTCACTCCAGGAGTAGAATGGTTTTATGTTAAGGATGATACTTCTTATGCAGGATTTTATTACACATTATCTAATGGAAAAGCATATACAGGTAAAAATCCAAATAACCCACCTAATGAAGAAATTTATCAAAAAGATCTTATTGAAGCCCCAGATATTGAAGGAGTAGAACCTGATACAGTAGAATACAACCAATTTTGGGGTGCGGGGCAAGATCTTAAAATTTATGGAAAATTAAAAAAAACTGATTATAACTTAGTAAAAACAATACCTCCAACAATACATACATTTCCAACTTCTGAGGATTATGAAAATTATTACTATACAAGATATTTTGTAGTTAAAATAAATCAAGATATTTTTAAAGAAACTTCTTTAGAAGTATATAATGAAATAAAATCTAAAAATCCAATTTGGACTTGGGAACATTATCTTCCTTTTACACTTACGTGGACTATAAAAGGTGATATTGAACAAGTTTTTAAAGCTAATAATGGAATGATTTTTTTAAAAGAAAAAGAAATAAAAAGAAAAGGATTAAATAAATATTTAAAAGAAAATTATTTAGAATATTATTTATATCCTGAAGCTTCAAATTTATATACTGAAGGGGGATTATTACTAACTATGAATGGAGATGATTATGAGGGTTTTTATCATGTTCATAAATCACAAGGACCTATGGTAGGTCCCTTCCATACTGAAACAGGACACATGAGGTTATTTTATAAAAAGTTTTATAAAGGAGAAATAGTTGATTCACTTAATCAAACAAATGTAATTGAAACAGGAGAAACACAAGATTTAGAATATAGATCTACTCGTTCTTCAACTGGAGGTGGATATTAAATAAAGGTTTCATATATTGTAAACAAAAAGTTATGTTTTGGTTAGTTGAAAGTAAAGTTCAATTTGAACAGTTTTCAAATTCTAATTGGAAAAAGGTTTTTATAGAATTAATTCCAAATAGTTATTTAATCCATCCCTCACAAAATAATATTTGTGCTTTATATATTAGACCGTTAGTATCAACTAAAGGTTTTATTGTGCCACTCCACCATAGTGAAACCTTAAATGTAAATATAACGGATGTAAACACAATGTTACATAAATTTGATAGCATATATGTACGAGATAAAAAAGAATTTTTACATTATTTACCATTAAAAGGTCTCTTTGACATTAACCAACAAAATCCTCCATATATACCAGAACTACTACAAACCCACAACATATTTAATAAAAAATATCCTAATAAAAAAGACATAAATAAAATAATACCCATAGTTAAACATTATGAATATTGTGAAGAAATATATAGTAACCTTAAAGATAAAATAAATGAACCAATTAATGAATTCTACAATAATAAAGTTTCAATGGTATTCAACTCCATTGAAAGAAGTGGTATACGAGTTAACAAAGAAAAGTTTGAAACGCACTTTCACCCAATCGATGGAGAATACATCTACACGCAATACAACTTTAAAACACTTACAGGAAGACCAAGTAATAAATTTAAAGGAGTAAATTATGCCGCACTTAATAAAGAAAACAATAGTAGAGAAAGTTTTATACCCCGCAATGACACTTTTATTGAGTTTGACATTGGTGCTTATCACCCTACTTTGTTGGCTAAGTTGGTGGATTTTGATTTTGGTAATGAGGATATTCATTCTTCCTTTGCGAAAATGTATGGGGTGGAGTATAAAAAAGCTAAAGAATTAACATTTAAGCAACTATATGGGGGAGTATTTGATCAATATAAGCACTTAGAATTTTTTAAAAAAGTTCAAGTATATACTGATAAATTATGGAAAGAGTTTAACGAAAAAGGGTGGGTTGAATGTCCTATTTCAAAACATCGATTTGAAAAGAAAAAATTAAATGAAATGAAACCTCAAAAATTATTAAATTATTTACTACAAAATTTGGAAACCGCAATGAATGTTCATATATTGTGGGAAATAATTAAGTTATTAAAAAATAAAAAAACTAAATTAGTTTTATACACTTATGATTCGTTTTTATTTGATGTTAGTAAAGAAGAAGAAAAGGTTTTAGGTGAAATAAAAAATTTATTTAGCAAACATAAATTACAAATAAAAACGTGCTATGGAGACAACTACAATTTTAAATAAAACTTCTAATATGTATACAATGGATGATTTTTCAGACATTACTAACCAAAATTTAGGAGATTTGAACAATAAGTTATTTTGTACTTTTACTACTTTAGAAAATTTAGATAATCTTCTAAGTACCATTACAGATAAATATAATATTATGTATAATAAAATATTTGTTTTGTATATTAAGTCAAATGAAGAGTATGTATGTACTTATAATATTGATCAAGGTAATATATCGGACTTACCTGAAAATACAATCTTAGTACATAGAAAAAAAGAAACAAATACACTTTATACCATTAATGCTTTAAATGAATTAATTAAAAAATTAAATGGAGGTGTAGTTGATACTAAATTCCCTATTACTTGGGAGCATTACAAAAATTCAGTACTTTTAACTCAACATGATGAGTTAAAGCAATTGAAAACAAAAATTCATAAGATAATTGAACTATAGTTTGGTTATTTTAGGAATAGTTTGTATATTAATCACAGTTATTAAAAAATAAAAAAGTTATTATGGATTTAAACCAAATCAAACAGAAGTTAGAGTCACTTCAAACCCAAACAAACTCAAATAAAGGAGGTGGTAAATCATTATTTTGGAAACCATCTATAGGTAAACAACAAATCAGAATTGTTCCTAATAAATATAATAAATCATTCCCATTTACAGAAATGATGTTTTACTATGGCATAGGCCAAAGAGTAATGGCATCTCCAATGAATTGGGGTGAAAAAGACCCAATCCAAGAATTTGCAAAACAATTACGTGAAAGTGGGGATAAAGATAATTGGTATTTAGCTAAAAAATTAGACGCTAAAACTCGTATTTTTGCTCCTGTAGTTGTAAGAGGTGAAGAAACTGAAGGTGTAAAATTATGGCAATTTGGTAAAGAAGTTTACCAAGCGTTTTTAAATTTAGCAGCTGACGCAGAAGTTGGTGATTACACTGAACCATCAGCAGGTAGAGATATTAAATTAACTACAGTAGGACCTGAAGTAACAGGAACACCTTATAATAAAACAACAATTTCTCCATCAATGAGCACATCTCCAATTAGTACAGACCCCTCTTTAGTTTCTAAGGTATTAGATGACCAACCAGATCCTAAAAATGTATTTAAAAGGCTTACTTTTGATGAAGTAAAAGCTAATTTACAATCATTTTTACAACCAGAAGGGGAAGAAGGTGCAATTAGTTCAGAACCTGCAGTAGCTTTTGATGGTGATAAGTCTAATAATTATTCACTTGAAGGTAAAGATACTACATCAAAAGCAGATAAATTTGATTCATTATTTGATTCTAAAGATGAAAAATCTGACGATTTACCTTTTTAAATATGACGAAAAGAAAATCACTTACGGAGGCTGCCTCCAAAGAACTTAGATCTAAATTTGATTTAAATGCCTTTAAAGACAAAAAAGGTTTAAAACAGAATGTTAAATTTAAGGATCAAGAATGGATTCCATTATCATCAGCATTTCAAGATGTTACTTCTATTCCAGGTATTCCTATGGGTCACATTGTATTACTTAGAGGACACTCAGATACAGGCAAAACTACAGCACTTTTAGAAGCTGCTGTTGCAGCTCAAAAACGAGGTATAATGCCTGTATTTATTATTACAGAGATGAAATGGTCTTGGGATCATGCTAAAATGATGGGTATGGAAGTTAATGAAGTTGTTGATAAAAAAACAGGTGAAATTACTAATTATGATGGCAATTTTATTTATGTAGATAGAGAAACTATTAATTCCATTGAAGATGTAGCTGGATTTATTTTAGATTTAATGGATGAACAAAAGAAAGGTAATTTACCTTTTGATTTATTATTTTTATGGGATTCAATTGGTTCAGTACCTTGTGAAATGTCAATTAAATCAAATAAGAATAACAATGAATGGAATGCAGGTGCTATGTCAACTCAATTTGGTAATAGTGTAAATCAACGTATTACATTGTCACGTAAGGAATCATCTCCATATACTAATACACTTGTATGTATTAATAAAGTTTGGACGTTAAAAGCAGAATCTCCAATGGGTCAACCTAAATTAATGAATAAAGGAGGATATGCAATGTGGTTTGATTCTACATTTGTAGTTACATTTGGTAATGTAATGTCAGCTGGTACTTCTAAAATTAAAGCTATTAAAGATGGTAAACAAGTTGAATTTGCTAAACGAGTAAATATTCAAATTGATAAAAATCATATTAATGGTGTTACTACTAGAGGTAAAATTGTAATGACTCCTCATGGGTTTATTAATGATAATGATAGAGAATTAAAAGGTTATAAAGACGCAAGAAAAGATGATTGGGCTGCTATATTAGGTGGAGGTGATTTTAGAGTAGTTGAAGAAGATCAAGCATACACTGATATAACATCTTTTGGAGAAGAACCACAATAAATTTTGATACCCGGAATATCTTTCGTATATTCCGGGCATAAAAACAATACATGAAACAGAAAGAATTATTTAAGCTTCTGGACAAAATCCAGGAGCAAGGCCCACAAACTGAGACTCACGAGAGAATATTATTTATAGATGGTTTAAATCTATTCTTTAGAAATTTTGCTGTATTAAATATGGTAAACCCCCTAGGAATTCATATTGGGGGATTGGGTGGATTTTTTCGTTCTTTAGGAGCTATGATCCGTCAAATCAATCCTACACAAGTTTATGTAGTATTTGATGGGGCGGGATCAGCTAATAACAGAAAAAATATAATGCCTGAATACAAATCAGGTAGAGATTTGCAACGTATTACTAACTGGGATGCCTTTGATGATAAGGATGATGAAGATGATGCAAAGGTAGATCAAATGGTTAGAATAATACAATATTTAAAAACATTACCTGTTAAAACTGTAAGTATTGATAAAGTTGAAGCTGATGATATTATAGCATATTTAAGTAAATCTGTTATTAACCACCCTAAAGATAAATCTTTTATTATATCATCAGATAAAGATTTTTTACAATTAGTTAGTGAAAATGTTATTGTGTATCGTCCTATGGAAAAAGAATATTACACACCTAAAACAGTAATAGATAAATATAAGATGTCTCCTCATAATTTTATTTTACATAAAACATTATTGGGTGATAATTCTGATAAAATTAAAGGTGTTAAAGGATTAGGTGAAAAAGGATTATTAAAAAAATTCCCTGAATTAATAGAAAAAGACATGAATTGGGATGATATATTAGATATTTGTGAAAATAAAATATCGGATCATGCTGTATATGCAAGAATAATTCACGGACAAAGTGATTTAGAAAAAAATTACAAAATAATGGATTTAAGTAATCCTATGTTAAGTAAGGAAGATAAGGAATGGTTAGATGAGGTTGTAAAATCAAATGATCTTTCGTATTATCCCGATCAATTCGTAGCAATGTATAATGAAGATCAAATAGGTGGTTTAATTAGAAATGTTGAGTTTTGGGTTAAAGATTGTTTTGAAAATTTAGTTGTAAAAAAATAGTTATATGACATTAACAAATTTAAATTCATATGGAACTAGCTTCCAGATTAAAGTAATATCTTCTTTATTAACACATAAAGAATTTTTAGTAAACATTAATGATATGCTAGTTGAAGATTACTTTGATAATCAAGCTCATAAATGGATTATTAAAGAAATATTAAAGTATTATGATAAATATCATACTACACCTTCAATGGAAATATTAGCTGTAGAGCTACAAAAATGCGGTAATGAAGTTTTACAAATATCTATAAAAGAACAACTTAAAGAGGCGTATAATACTTCTAATGATGATTTAAAATATGTACAAGAAGAATTTTCTTCATTTTGTAAAAATCAACAATTAAAAGGAGCATTATTACAAAGTGTTGATTTATTAAAAGGAGGTGATTATGAATCCATAAGACATTTAATTAATAATGCTATTAAGGCAGGACAAGATAAAAATATAGGACATGAATATACTAAAGATGTTGAATCAAGATATAGAGAAGATAGTAGAGTTACAATTAAAACCCCTTGGGATAAAATTAATCAATTACTTCAAGGAGGCCTCGGAAATGGAGATTTTGGTCTTATATTTGGTAATCCAGGAGGTGGTAAATCTTGGTCGTTAGTTGCTTTAGGAGGACATGCTGTTAAAAAAGGATATAATGTTATACATTATACTTTAGAGTTAGGTGAACAATATGTAGGAAGAAGATATGATGCTTATTTTTCTAAAATTAGTGTAGATAAAATCCAAAAACATCAAAGTAAAATAGAATTAATGATGGCTGATTTAAAAGGTAATTTAATTATTAAGGAATTTCCAACAGGAAAGGCAACAATGTCCACTATAGAATCACACATCCAAAAAGTAAAAGATACAGGAATTGAACCTGATTTAATTATTATTGATTATGTAGATCTTCTTTCATCTAAAAGAAAAACAGTTGATAGAAAAGGAGAAATTGATGATATTTATACTAGTACAAAAGGATTAGCTCGGGAACTAGATATACCCGTTTGGAGTGTTTCTCAGGTAAATAGAGCTGGTGCTAAAGATAATATTGTAGAGGGAGATAAAGCAGCTGGTTCATATGATAAGATTATGATAACAGATGTCTGTATTTCTCTTTCTAGACAACGTA
>Ga0209634_1002401_pt1 | contig 13119 bp, 13 predicted proteins | sample LinPmetageLP40_FD_184043 | JGI IMG/M metagenome (GOLD analysis project Ga0209634, IMG submission 184043) | Marine viral communities from the Pacific Ocean - LP-40 (SPAdes) (version 2) | ecosystem: Environmental > Aquatic > Marine > Oceanic | place: Pacific Ocean | collected 2010-08-26
CTGGCAGAAGTAATCCATACTATAAAGATCCTAGGTTAAAAGATTTGGATGATTTTGCAAACAGGGCTAGGCAAGCCACTAAAGAATCAGCAAGTGCAACAGCAACAGCAAGTGGAAACATTGCTACAGTAAATGCACCTGTGCAAGCAAGACAAAAACTAAAAAGAGATAAAAATGGATTACCAGTTGCTCCACAGGCAAAGAATCCAGACGGTACTGCAAAAAATGCACTTGATGTAAAAAGTAACATCATGGGCACTCCAATGGCAAGACGATAAATAACACTACAGTAGAACAGGGACATTACTATGCGTGATATTATTACAAAATTAGAAAAACTTAACGAAGGCTTAGGCGACATGGCACATGAGGCTGAAAAGGATCATGAGGTACAGATGGCGCGTAGCGATTGTTATAAAAGTGCAAAGTATGCAGTAAGCATACATAAAATGCTTAAAGATGTAAGTGAAATGGAAGGCATTGATGGCTGGGTTGCAAGTAAACTAACCAAAGCCGCTGATTATCTTGGTAGTGTAAAGCATTACATGGAAGGTCAAATGATGCAAGACGTAGAACTAGCAGTTGTTCCTGTTGCTGGTGATATGACAGACGCTATGACAATGCCACAAGAAAGCATTGCAGAAGGTCGTATGAGCATGAGACAACTTGCCAGCATGGACAAAGATGCTGCTCGCAAAATTGAAGCAATGGTTGGTCCTGAAAGTAGTTATGCTGACATGGGCGACTACCAAGAAGCATTGTATAACGCTGCAAGGAAACTGGGCTTAGTAGAATCTGAAGAAATTGATGAAGGTCGCTTGAGTATGAGACAACTTGCCAGCATGGACAAAGACAAAGTTCGCCAAATTGAAGCGATGGTTGGTCCTGAAAGTAAGTACGCTGACATGGGCGACTACCAAGAAGCATTGTATAACGCTGCAAGGAAAATGGGATTAGTAGAATCAAAAATTGATGAAGGCTATGAGAAGATGGTAGCAAATGCACTAAAAGATGCAGGTATTTCACATGACGGATTTAAAGATGGATTTTTACGCATTGACCAAGATGATATGAAAGACGCAAGAAAAGCAATTAGGGATGCAGACATGGATCCACCTAAAATGATTGCTGAAGAACTATCACAGGCAAAACTGGATCGTATAAATGCTGCTCCTGGTAGAACTATTGATGACATGAGCCCACTAGAACGAGACTCTTTGAAACGTAGTATTAGAAAGAATCAAATGAATCCTGATGGATCTCTTGCTAATCAAAGTGAACCTAGCAAGGCATTCTTTAAGAAGATGGGCTATGATAAGTTAATGGGAGTTAAAATTGAGGATGCAGTTGAAGAAGAAGATGTAATTGGTAACATTATTGCTAAACTTCCTAATCAGGCAGTCAAAGGCAACAAGCAAGCAGATGTTATTGGTAACATTATTGCTAAACTTCCTAAAGATCCTGATATGGCGCCTGGCACAATGCCTGGCACAAGTATGGCGCCTGCACCTGCAACTCCTAGAGTACCAATGCAAGCAAAACAAAAAATGGCAAACAAAATGGCACTGCCTAAATCAAAGCCTGATATGAGTATGGGACAGGATAAAACAACGGGAGACCCACGTGGTATCCTTAGACAAAGTAAATTTGCAGAATGGAGTAAAAAATAATGTCTGATTTTACATCACTAGTACAAAAATTAAATAGTATCAGTAACAACGAAGAGGTTAACGTTACTCCAAGTCCTGAAACTACAACAAAGCGTCAGAATGTCTCTGAGACAGTTAACTTGCTTGACAAGTTTAATGCTATTAGTGCAGATAATCCTTATCAGCCTGTAGCAGAAGCAGTTGAGGAACAAGCAGATGATATGGCAACACGCTATCGTAACTTTATGAAAAGTGAAGTTGCTGCTGGTAATGATCTTAGCACAGTTGCTACAACAGTTGCAGAAACAAACATTGGTGCAGCAAAACTTGATCGTATGTTTAATAGTACATATAAAGTAATGGAACAACTTGTTGCTATTACACAAGAAGGTGGACAACTTAGCGGCGGCGTTATTGCTGAAGGTGGCGATGAAAGTTATCTAAATCATGCGCATGAAAAAATTGCAGAAGCATTCCAAGCACTGAAAGATGCACACATGTATGCAGTACAACAGGCTGAGGAAGACTAATGCGCTTTAAACACTTTAATGAAAATTCTGCAATGGACAGTACAGTTCGTATTATGCAGAAATCCTTCTCAGACGAGCGTAGAGCAGTACAGGATAAAGTGTTGGAAGTTGTGCGTATGGTGCAAATGGGCAAGGGCGATAAGATGGAACTTGCTCGTGCTATTACAGAACTTGCTAAAAGTGAACTAGAAACAAAACGCAATGATCCTGATCTTAAAATTAGTGTAGATCAAAACCTTGGTATGCTAGATCGTGCAATGAAAGCAGTAACAGGCATGAGTGAAGGCATTACTGAAGATGAGATAGAAGAATATAAAAGCCTAGCAAGTCTACGCAACAGATCAAGCCTTGATGCACTTGCTAGATTACAGGACAGAAACAAACCAAAGACACCAAAAGTTATTCAGATTCCCAAGGGCACACAACTTGAATTGCCGTTCAAGAAAGCAGTAGGCGAAGCAGACGATATGCCACCGGAAGGTCCTGAAGCAACTGTGGGCGACTATACTAGTACACACTTGTTTATGTGTGGCAGTGCAGTAGAAACAGTAAACAAGCATGGCGACAAGCCTGGCATGGAAAAATTAGTACGTCTATTTGATATGACTCCAGAGGGTCCTGAAGCAACTGTGGGCGACTATACTAGTACACACTTGTTTATGTGTGGCAGTGCAGTAGAAACAGTAAACAAGCATGGCGACAAGCCTGGCATGGAAAAATTAGTACGTCTATTTGATATGTTGTACAAGATGGAACATGCAGTAGAAGAAGGACAAGAAGCCTCTGACGAAGTGAAAGAACTTGCAAAACAAGTTTACTTTGCTACTATGGAAGCAGCAAGAGAAGCAGGCATAGAAAGCGAAGTTGCAGAGTATCAAAAAATGCATTTGGATGCTATAGTAAAAGGTGATCCAGAGGCAGGGTATGGTCGTGTTGATGAATCAGTAAGCGAATCACTTACAGAAGAACAGTTTGATGAAAAAGCAGGCGAAAAAGACGCTTGTTATCGCAAAGTAAAATCACGTTACAAAGTATGGCCCAGTGCATATGCTAGTGGTGCACTTGTAAAATGCCGCAAAGTTGGTGCTGCCAACTGGGGCAACAGTAAAAAATAATGCGTATTGTTGAACTACACGAAGATTTACGTTCATGGTTTGGCAAAGGCAAAGGCGGTGGTGCTGGAGGCGGCGGCTGGGATGCTTATGATAGTTCAGGCAAGCGTATTGGCAAGTGCGGAGATACAAAAGGCAAAGCAAAGCCGAAGTGTTTAAGTAAAAGTGCAGCGGCTAAACTACGCAACGCAGACAAAAACAAAGACGGCAAAAAAGATGGCGCAAAAGGCATAGCCAATGCTGTCAAACGAAAAAGAGCAAAAGACCCTAATAAAAATCGCAAGGGCAAAGCAAAGAACGTGAGTTAACTAATGGGACTGTTATTAGAACAAATTGAACTAGTTGAAGGCGAAAAGGAAATGGCTACTATCATTTCTACAATGCGTAGCCTAGGCAAAGACGTAGATGAAATTCGCCAGTATATAGAAAAAAGCACAGGCAAGCCTATGAGCGATGTCTCCGACAAAGAACTAGCAGGGATAGCGGCAGCAGGCGCATTAGCAGGCATAAACAAAGACGCAGCACCCGCGGCAGAGAAAGATCCGCAATTACAAAAAGATTTTAAAGATGCACAAAAGTATATGGATGTTCCGTATGTTGGTCCAAAAATGGTAGCAAAGCGTGTAAGAGATAAAATGCCAAGCGGAAAATATACCACACAAAGCCCAGACGGAAAACCAATTGATATTGATGTGGATATAAGTGGAAGTGATCTAAGTGCTATTAAAAGCGCAGCAGAAAAAGCAGGTAAAACATTTCCTGATGCACTAGCATTATTAAAAAAAGGTATGTTTAAAGGCGCACTTGATCAAGTTATTAATAAAACAGTAACACCTACTCCTAAAGCACAAACAATAACAAGGACTGACAGATAATGAGAGCCAACGATTTTCTAACAGAACGTGAAGTGAACACAACTAATAAACAAGGTGTTCAAACTACTGTTAACAAAGCAGCAAACAGAGTTACTACTCGTGATGCTGGTAGCACAACTGTTAAAGATCGCAGTGGCAATATGCGCAGTATGACAACTCCTAGAATAGGTGGCTTGCAATTTAAGCAAACTTTCAGACCAGACGCTACTCCAGGTTATCAACAAGCAAATTTAAAGTCAGGTCCTTTAACACTTGATATTAAAGGTAGTCCAGAGACTGGATTTACAAAGAGTGCAGCGTATAGTGCTGGCGGGTTAAATGCAAAACAAACACAGCGTTACAGTGGTCAAACGCAAAGTGATCTAAGTTACAATATGGGCAAAAATAAAGTTAGTGCAAAACAAACTGTATCAAAGCCCGGTGCTAAACCTGTAAATCAAATGTCAATTACTAAAGGTGGAAAAACTACAAGAGTTACTAATGACATTAACGAAGCATTTGAGTACGCTATAGAAGATGATGGTGACATGGATCGTGAAATGAACGCTGAAGAAGAGCAGTTTGTTGATATGGTTGTGGACTATTATTACAGTGATGGTGATGATCGCAGTAGTGATTATAACTACGAGAAGATGGAACGTGCATATGATATTGCAGGCGGTGATCCAAGTAATAGTACAAAACGCAGTAACTTTCTACATGATGAAATTGTAAACAAATTAGGTCTTATGGAAGAAAATGAAACAGAACTTTCATTTGAAGATGATGACCAGTTCTTTGAGGACTTTGGATATCTCGGATACAGCATTGATGAAAATGATATGTTCGAAGCAGAGTATCAAGGACGTAAAGTTAAACTAAACAAGCCAATGCAAGGTGATGTTAAAAAGTTTAAAGTTTACGTTAAGAATAAAAAGGGTAACGTAATTAAAGTTAACTTTGGACATGGCGGAAGCAGTGTTAAAGGTAAAGCAATGCGTATTCGCAAAAGCAATCCAAAGGCTCGTAAAAGTTTCCGCGCTAGACATAACTGCGATAATCCAGGACCTAAGACAAAGGCACGTTATTGGTCTTGTAGAAAGTGGTAATGTGTGTTATAATAACTTATGTCACACACAGTTTATCAACACTGGGATCCACTTGAAGTTTGCGTAGTAGGACAAGCATATCCACCTGAGTTTTATAGTTGGATAAATGATACTAGTACCCGCGCAAAGTTTCAACAAGTAGCACAAGAAACAGAACAAGACTTTCAAGCACTAATTTCATTATTAGAACAATTTGACGTACAAGTATTGCGACCTAATATCCCTAGCACATTTGAAGATTGCATGGTAGATGATGTATGGGTTCCGCCGCCAGTAACTCCTCGCGATTACTTTATACAAATACATGATAAGATGTGGGTACCTGTGGTGCCCAATGCAAATCATGCACACAATGCATTTAAAAAACAAAGTGCTAAAACTTGGACAGAGTTCCAAGCACATGATCAAGCAAAGCATGATAGAAAACTAAAATTCTATACAGATATACTTGCACAATGTAATGTAGAGGAAACAACAAACACCTATATAAGTGGATGTTTTGTAAGTAGATTGGGCAATGATTTGTTCTTTGCAACACAAACTATATTTGATGACTGGGATCAAATACGCATAAATGTAAACAAGTTATTTCCAGATACAAATAACCATATAGTGGATGCACAGGGGCATGGTGATGCTGTGTATTGTCCTGTTACGCCAGGTCTTATTATAAGCATAGCAGATGAAAGTTACAAAGATAGTTTTCCAAATTGGGAAGTTGTACACTTACCCGAGAGTCATTATGCTGCACACAAAATGTTTCAAGCAAGCATGAAACTAAATGCTGGCAAATGGTATATTCCAGGATTTGATAGTAATCCTCTTATAACAGAGACAGTCAATTCATATATGGATGACTGGATTGGTGAAGTAAGTGAAACTGTGTTTGGTGTAAATATATTAATAATAAACCCCACTAATGTAGTTCTTGCAGAATATAACGAACAGGCAGTCACAGCGTTAGAACGTTGGGGAATAACACCACACATTGTACCTTTCAGACACAAGTATTTTTGGGATGCAGGTATACACTGTGTTACAAATGATCTAAGTAGGCGAGGCACATGCCAACAATTCCATTTTTAGAAATGCAAGTAAACCAAGCATGCAATCTAGCATGTAAAGGTTGCAGTACCTTTAGTGATCTAAAGTGGAGTGGATATTTTACTTGGGATGAGGGGCACAGTTGGTTAGAGCCATGGATAGGCAAGTTAGACCTACCTGCTATTGGCTACATGGGCGGTGAGCCATTACTTAATCCTACTATAAAAGACTGGATTATAGGCGTACATGAAATGCTGCCAGATGCACAACAGCGTTTTGTTACTAATGGAACACTGCTACAGCGCAATTGGGATGTGTTTGATTTACTGCGTGACATAGGGAACACAGTATTTAAAATTACATATCATCTAAGCACACCTGCGCTTGATGCAGCAATAGATAGAATATTTAACAAGTATGACTGGGAGCCTGTAACTGAGTTTGGAATTGATCGCTGGCTAGAACGTAGTACAAACTTTCGCTTGCAAATAAACAAACCAGATACGTTTGTTAGGGTATTTAAAAATGATTATGAAAACATGGCACCATTTGCAAGTAATCCAGTACAAGCATTTGATGCTTGTTGCCAACAACGTTGCCCATTGCTATACAAAGGCAAGATATACAAGTGTGGACATCTAGCATATCTACCTGAACTACTGGATAGATTTGATCGTCCTAATTATGATGCATGGGAACATGCACTTGGGCATGGACACAGCCCACAGGATGACATGACTGCATTTGCAAACAACTTTGGCAAACCACACAAAGTATGCAGTATTTGCCCAACTGCTAATGATACACAACAGTTCGTAGAACATAGCACTAATGTACTAATAAAAAGCAAACTTCCTGTTGACATTGTAGCCTAATACATATATAATAAGTGAACAATTAAAGGAGTATTCTATGAGCGATAAAGTTTTCTCAAGCGAAGAAAAAGCAAAACTAACACAACTAATCAATGAAGGTCTTACTGTACTGCAAGAGGTAGATGATCTCAGTGATGGTCTTAATGACACAGTAAAAGCAATTGCAGAAGAAATGCAGATCAAACCTGCAGTGCTTAAAAAGGCAGTGCGTACAGCATACAAAGCAGACTTTGACAAACACAGTGATGATTATTCACAACTTGAAAACATCCTAGCGACAGTTGGCAAAATTTAAATGCAACGTAAAATTTATAAGTTCTTTAGGAATAGTTATAGACTAAGTCCTCTAGCGTTTTACTGTGAACTAGTAGAAGCAGCAATGCTTATAACTGCAAGTGCTATTCTCAGTTTTACAATTCTTGATCCTAATGGCTGGCAGTTTGTTCCACTATATCTATGTGGAAGTATACTAGCAATCATTAGTACTTGGATCCGCAAGGCGGCTTTTGCTCTTATACTATGTGGTTGGTTTACTCTAATGAATCTTTATGCACTAATACAACTGATTGGCGCACTATGATTTTGATTACAGGAGATAGTTTTTCTGCAGATTATGGAAATGGCTGGGTAAATAGCATAGATAATGCTGTGAATGTTTCACAGTGTGGCGTAGGTGAATACAAGATACTAAAACAGTTACAAAATAGAGATTTATCTTTATATACACATATAATTGTAAGCCACACAAGCCCATATAGAATACATACAGCACATCATCCATTACATGCAAATGATAAAATGCACTATGCATGTGACTTTATGTATGATGATGTAAAAGATAGGTTGCCTGACGTGACTAAATTTTTTACAGATTACTACGATTTGGAACATGCAGTGTATATGCACACAAAAGTTTGTGAAGATATAGACCTACTTACTAAAAATTTTAACACAATACACATTAATCACGTCGATTGGACTGGCTTATATAAATTTGATAATCAGTTGTGCTTTAATAAAATTAAAAAAAGCATTAATAGTTGCAATCATTATAATGACGCAAACAACAAACTAGTTTATAATGAAGTGATGAAAAGGATTAACCATTGAGTTATGTAGACGCTTACTTTGATAGAGAACGTGATCGTATCCATGTAGTAGAACGTGTAGATGGCAAACGTGAGTATAAAGAGTATCCTGCCAACTATGTGTTTTATTATGATGATCAACGTGGCAAATACAAAACTATATTTGATACGCCAGTAAGTCGATTTGCAACACGCAATCGCAAAGAGTTTCAGCGTGAACTAAAAATACAAGGAAGCAAAGGCACATGGGAAAGCGACATCAATCCTGTGTTTCGTTGTTTGGAAGAAAACTATTTAGGCAAAGATGCTCCTAAACTGCAAACTGCTTTTTTCGATATTGAAGTAGATTTTCACAAAGAAAAAGGCTACAGTAGTCCTGATGATCCTTTCAATCCTATTACAGCAATTAGTATATACCTGGACTGGACAGATCAACTCGTAACACTGGCTATCCCGCCTGGTGGTATGACCATGGAAACTGCACAGGACTTGTGCAAACGTTTTGATAATACTTACTTGTTTACAAGTGAAGCAGAGATGCTACAAGTATTCCTAGACTTATTAGATGATGCTGATATTGTAAGTGGTTGGAACAGTGAAGGATATGATATACCCTATACTGTTAATCGTATAACCCGTGTGCTTAGTAAAGATGACAATCGTAAATGGTGTTTGTTTGGACAGCAACCAAAGAAGCGCACATTTGAACGCTTTGGTAAAGAGAGTAATACATTTGATCTAGTAGGGCGTGTACACTTGGACTACATGCAACTGTATCGCAAGTACACATATGAAGAACGTCACAGTTACACACTGGATGCTATTGGTGAACATGAACTTGATGAACGCAAAGTTGCATATGAAGGCACACTGGATCAGTTGTACAATCAGGACTTTGAAAAGTTTATTGACTATAACAGACAGGATACTGCACTACTAAACAAACTGGATAAAAAACTACGCTTTATTGATCTAAGTAATGTGCTTGCACATGAGAATACAGTGCTACTAATGACTACTATGGGTGCCGTTGCTGTTACAGAGCAAGCAATTATCAATGACGCACATGCTCGTGGCATGGTTGTCCCCAATCGCAAAAGCAGAGATGATGGTCCTAAGGTAGTAGCAGCAGGTGCGTATGTTGCATATCCTAAGAAAGGATTGCATGAATGGATTGGTGCTATTGATATTAACAGTTTGTATCCAAGTGTTATCCGTGCGCTTAACATGGGTCCAGAAACTGTAGTAGGACAACTGCGTCAAACAATGACTGAACATATGCTTCGTGAAAAGACTGCAACAGGTACAAGTTTTGCACAGGCTTGGGAGAATGAGTTTGGCAGTAGAGAGTATCGCGCAGTAATGAATATGGAGCGTGGGACTGAGATTACTATTGACTGGGAGAACGGTGACGAAGATACGCTAAGTGCATATGATGTATGGCGGTTGATGTTTGACAGTAATAAACCCTGGACGCTAAGTGCTAATGGCACTATCTTTACATATGAACGCAAGGGAGTTATTCCTGCACTGCTTGAACGTTGGTATGCAGAACGTAAAGACATGCAGAAAGAACTTAAAAAAGCCAAAGATGATGGCGGTGATGTTGAGTATTGGGACAAGCGACAACTAGTTAAGAAGATTAACTTGAACAGTTTGTATGGTGCTATCCTCAATCCTGGCTGTAGATTCTATGACTTTCGTATTGGACAAAGCACTACACTAACAGGTCGTTGTATTACAAAACGCATGGCTGAAACTGTAAATGGATTGCTTACAGGCAAAGAAGAATACACGGGCGATGCAATTGTTTATGGCGATACTGACAGTGTGTACTTTAGTGCATGGCCCATGATGAAAGAAGATGTTGAGGCAGGTCGGCAAGAGTGGACTAAAGAGATTGTTACACAACTATATGATGGTATTGCAGATCAAGTCAATGAGGAGTTTCCTGTGTTTATGGAACGTGCTTTTCATTGTCCGCGTGAGAATGGTGAGATCATCCGAGGCGGCAGAGAGATTGTTGCAACTAAAGGTCTATACATTACAAAGAAACGTTATGCAGCACTTATATATGATTTAGAAGGTTTCCGTTTAGATACAGATGGCAAGCCAGGCAAAGTAAAAGCAATGGGGTTGGACTTAAAGCGTAGTGACACTCCAAAAGTTATGCAGGATTTCCTAAGTGAACTGCTACTGGATGTGCTTACTGGTTGCCAGCGAGAAGAGATTATTGAAAAAGTAAAAGAGTTTAAGAATACATTCCATGATAGACCTGGTTGGGAAAAGGGCACACCCAAACGTGTAAACAACTTGACCAAGTACAGTGCAGAAGAAAAACGACTGGGCAAAGCAAACATGCCAGGTCATGTTAGAGCAGCAATGAACTGGAATAACATGCGTAAGATGAACAGTGACAAGTATAGTCAAGAGATTATGGATGGTGCTAAAACTATTGTGTGCAAACTTAAGACTAATCCACTTGGATGGACTAGTATTGGTTATCCTACAGACGAAACACACTTGCCGCAATGGTTCAAAGAGATGCCATTTGATGATGGATTAATGGAAGCAACCATTGTAGATCAAAAGATTGATAACTTGTTAAGTGTTCTTAACTGGGACTTAAAAGGCGCAACACAGACTGCTAACACATTTGACGATTTATTTTCATTTGAGTAATATACGCATATAAATACAATAGAGGTAAAGTCGATGAAACTTGTAGATAAATTAATTTTGTTCACAAAATTTTTAAAAAACAACGGTGGCAAGTTTAATCTGCGCGAAGAGATAAAGCCACGAAAAGACTATTGGAAAGATCAAGCAGAGTTATGGAAAGACAAAAGTCTACACGAAGAAATTAATAACATACAAGCAGCAATAGTTATGTGGGGAGAAAGATACAATGACTGCCTCGATAGAATTAATGCAAAAACAAAGGAATTAATGAGGGAACAAGAAGTATTTGTTCTTCAAAGAGACTATGTTAGATTTGATACTGAAGAAACTACATTACAATTAATGAAAGAGCGAGCAGATCAGTGTTCTAAAGAATTTATTACAGAAATAAACAAAGACATAGGCAAGTACAGTGAATGGCAATACGCTGGAATAGAACTTAATCCAAGTACAGGCGTCTTTAGTAAGAGTATACTTGGTTGTGATCTAGTGTATTGTTACACAGGAAACGTCATTGATAAATCTAATGTAGAAAAGCAATACAATCCATTTTTTGTTGAAAAAAGGTTAATGTATTACGATGATTTAGAAAAACTACCACAGGAACAACTAGGAATAGCATTTAGTGTAAACTGTTATGAGTATTTGCCCATGGATCCTATTAAGGATGAGATGCGAAAAGTATATGACATACTGCGTCCAGGAGGCATATTTATTTTTAGTTACAATGATTGCGAACATGAGCCTGGATTAGATTTTTGTGGTAATGAATATAGAACATATCAGACCCGAGAACTGATGGCTTCCATGGCAACTAGCATGGGATTTGACATTGTTAGTGACCATAACTGCAATAGTCATGCATATAGTTGGATGATAGTTAAAAAGCCAGGTGAACGCACTACACAAAAAATTACTGTACCATTAATTGCAATTGTACGCCAAGAGCAATAACAAGTCATTTTAATATTGACATTCCCCCCAAACCTAAATATAATACTACTATTATTATAAACATAAGGACATTTCGATGAAAGATTATCTACTCGACATAGTCAAGCATACACATTCGCTTGGCTTTATCAGTCTTGTTAAAGTAACAGGCACAGACAAAACCACATCATTTGAAGGACTTGCAGAAGACCGCAGTGTTATTTTGCAAGCAACTACAAAGACACCAGTAGCAGACTTTATGGGAACATTTGGTATGCCTAACTTGGACAAACTTGGTGTTATCCTGCGTATCCCAGAGTATGCAGAAAATGCTAAAATTAGTATTAACAGTCAAGAGCGTAACGGAGACAACGTGCCAGTCGGTATTGCATTTGAAAATGCTGGCGGTGACTTTAAAAATGATTATCGTTTTATGGCAAGTGAGATTATTAATGAAAAACTTAAAACAGTAAAGATGCGTGATGTAAACTGGGGTATTGAATTTCAGCCTACAATAGCAAGCATTCAGCGTTTTAAGTTTATGATAAGTGCTAACAGTGAAGAGACTACATTTATTGCTAAAACAGAAGATGGCAATCTAAAGTTTTACTTTGGTGATCATAGCACACATGCTGGTAACTTTGTATTCCAACATGATGTTGCAGGCGAAGCAACACGCGGATGGGCATGGCCCGTTGAGCAGGTCAGTAAGATCCTAAGTCTTGGTGGTGACACTACATTCAAGATCAGTGATGATGGCGTTGCAGAGATCGTTGTTGACAGTGGACTTGCAGAGTATAGGTACTTACTTCCAGCACAGAGTAAGTAGTGGATCAATTTCAAATTGCAAACTATGGATACTTTTGTCCAACTAGTCATCCTATCATGGTTGATCCAACAGGCAAACACTGTTGGATAGATATACCAAAGTGTGCAAGTAGTTTTGTACAAAAAGTATTGGATGACCACGGTTGGATTAGTTACAACGATCCATTTGCAATCCAAGGATTTTGTAAAGCAAATGATATAAAAAAGTTTTGTGTCCTGCGAGATCCAGTGGAACGATGGATAAGTGGATTTGCACAGTGTTACTACGAATATCCAGGCATTTTAGAATTACTGGATAAGCCTGCTTTTTGGAATGTAATATTGAAAAATCCACATTTTGATGACCATACAGAAGCAATGTGGAAGTTTTTAAAACATTGTGATCGCGACAATACGATAAACGCTAATCTGCAGT
>Ga0209634_1002402_pt1 | contig 13119 bp, 14 predicted proteins | sample LinPmetageLP40_FD_184043 | JGI IMG/M metagenome (GOLD analysis project Ga0209634, IMG submission 184043) | Marine viral communities from the Pacific Ocean - LP-40 (SPAdes) (version 2) | ecosystem: Environmental > Aquatic > Marine > Oceanic | place: Pacific Ocean | collected 2010-08-26
ATTTATTGATTCATATTCATCAATAAATTTCATAAGTTCAGATTCTTTGAACTCTTCAGGTTCTATACCAAAGTCTCTCAGTACTTTCTCTGGCCCATCAGGATGTAGTGGTGGTTCTATTCTTGTAGCTGAAACTACTGTTCCTGGTATTAAATGTTTCAACACCATTTCATCCATCTTCGGACAAGCATACATATCAGCGTGATATATCATTACTATATCATTCGTAGCGTAGTCATTCACAAGAGTATCATAAAGTATTGTATGACCTAACCTATTAGGGCCTTCATTTCTATGTATCTTAACATTTGGGTCTTTATCTGCTATCTCATTCATCCACTCCCACGTTCCGTCATCTGAGTAATCATCTGCCCAACATATCTCGTGGATTGGTGATAAGTTTTTTCTGATACTTTCATATGACCACTTTAAATATTTTAAATTATTTCTACTTGGTTGTATAAAACTAATTGGTTTCATCTACTACCGACCTTCCTTTTAAATTTTCCCAGTCTTTATCTGGTCTTACTTCTAAATTAGTGTTCCATACTCCTTTTAGAGTATTCATATTTAAATCTAATGATTCACCATAGTTTATTATAGCTTGTATATCTTTAGGAAAACAACTACCACCGAATCCTAACTTACCATCTGGACCTGGTATATTCATATGTGAGTGTCCTACTCTACCATCTCTAACAAATCCATCTAGTGCCATATTCCAATCAACTCCACTCTTTTTAGCTACTTGATACATTTCATTTAAAAATGATATTTTAGTTGCAAAGAAACAGTTATTCATATATTTTATCAATTCAGCTGTTTCAAAGTTAGTTTGTATTATCGGTATACTTTCACCAAATCTATCCCTAAATAAATCCGCTACTTCTTCAGTTTGATACATTTCTAAATCAGAATCACCACATCCAAGTATAAATCTACTTTGATTTATAAAATCAAATTTAGCACTTCTTTCTGTTAGAAATTCTGGATTAAATACTATTCTTATATTACCAAATTGTTCTTGTAATTTTCGTGTTGTACCAGGTGTTACCGTTGACCTCAATAATATTATATTATGTGGATTTTTATTAACATCTGAAATGTCTTGTAGAACTTGTCTAACTATATCCAAATTCATTGAACCATCTGTATTAGATGGTGTTGGTACTGACAAAAATATGATATCAGATTCATTAACAGTTTCTTCTAATGGATGTAAGGATTTAGACGGGTCTTTATCATATACTCTTAACTCAGCATCACAACCTGTATTTGGTGAAAATCCAAACTCTACTGCTGAACCAACGAATCCTCTTCCAATTATTCCTATCTTTTGCTTTAGTTTCATTTAATTGTTTCCTTGATTAAATTTAAAAAGTTATCAAATTTATGTAGTCTCATATCTTCACACTCTCTATCAATAAATGGTATTGTATTAGGGTTCATCATATAATAGTAATTTTTTATGTTTTTCATACCACTCTCTGATTCCCAAAAGTTTTGTCTTAAATCTGAACTATTGTAGAGATAGGTTATTGTTGGTTTTTTAAACAAACTAAGTAGTAATGTTGAACCACCACTCATAGCTATAAATTTATCAGCGTTAGCGAATAGGTTTAATTGTACCTCATTGTAAGTTAACTCAGGATTATTTGAAACTACATCATCTATCAACATAACATCTTCAAAGTGAGTAGTTAAATCATAATCCGATATAAACCCACCACCTTCAACTTCTGCTAAAAGATTTTCTCCGTTGTTAATAGTGTTCATTTCATTTTGGTCTAGTGGAAATTCATTATTTCTTGGTCTTTTATAAATAACTTTATAACCTTGATTGGTTAAGTAAGTAAATATTTCCAATAGACACGGTAAACTAAAATAACCAACTGGTTGTTGACCGTGTTCCCAATTATATCTATTTGATACTACAATGTGTGGTTTTTCAAAAATAAATTTATCATTTTTATACTGAGTTGTAAAGTCTGGTATTTTCCACTTCTCATAGTTAAGGATTCCACAACCTTTGTCCTCACACATAAACTGTTCCCACTCTGGCCATTCATCTTTATATAGTTGAGCATTTTTAGCGTTTCCATATATCCAAGAATTTGGTAATGAACTTGTATTGGCTGCGTGATTGTCAATGGTTCTGTGATTATATTTTTCTTCTACGTTATCACAAAAATAATAAAAAGGTTTCATACCGTGACTTGTTACTACCTTTTCCAACTCACCTCTTTCGTGTAACCAATACGCATAAGGTAATGCTAAAGCTACTTCTATACCAAATTCAGGATTACAATCTACAATCATATCATTTCCTCTAATTCCTCAATGGTGTATTGTTCTATCTCATTTGTATATGGGCCATTCTCTACAAGTCTTTCGTGTAAATTTTCATTAGGTTGTAGTCCTATTTCTTTTACTGATAACTCACTACCCTCTGGTAAATACTTATTAGACATAGCTTCTAATAGATTCCCCATAGATGTTGATTTCATATTTTCAAAATATGGTGTTGAATCAGTTGATTTTTCTAAACAGTTGAAAATCATATCAACAGATTGTTCTTTTGTCATAAAAAATCTTGTAGCTGTAGGTTCTGTGATAATAACTTCTTCATTATTCTCAATTCTACTTTTCCATTTCTCTAAAACAGAATCTACAGAATAAATCACATTTCCTAGTCTTACAACTCTATATTTTGTGTCTGTATTAATTTCTTCAAACTCAGTAAATAATCTCTCCATCAAAAACTTTGTAGCTCCGTAATTACCTGAAACTTGTACCACTTTATCAGAACTAGTTCCTATAACAAAATCTACATCTAAGGATTCTAGTAACACATTTATAGAACCGAGAATATTTGTATTAATAGATTCAATAGCTTTACCTGATTGCATACCTTGTGCTAAAGCTGTCAAGTGGAACACACCCCTAACATCTTTCATAACTTCTCTGATACATTCTTTGTCAAGTATATCACTAACAAGTATTTCTATATCGTTATATTTTTCTTGTAATTTTTTTAACTTTTCCTCTGTACGAGATAGTACTACTACTTTACCACCCATTTCAAGTATTCTTTTACATAACTCATAACCCACGACACCAGTTCCGCCAGTTACTAAGTATTTTTCATCTTTTATTATCATATTGAATCAAATCCTTTCAATTCCTCATAAGTATCAACTATTTGAATCGTTGGAAACGCTACAAGATATTTGAACTTTTTGAATTGTGTTTTTTCTATTATCATTTTTGAGTAATTCCAAGCAAATATAATTAGTAAATCAACATCACTATTTTTTAGTGTTTCAACATCAACAATCGGTATATCTGTGTTAGCTATATATCTACCACATCTTTCAGGTGATTCATCTACTATAAACTTAACAATATCTGAATTTAAATCTGTTAAGTTACAAAACATATTAGCTCTACCAGAAGCTCCATAACCAGCAATAGTATGATTTTTTTGTAAATCCTCTATTGTATTATTAAAATTAGTGATGTGATTTCTAACATCTTCACCATAACTTCTTAGATATTCTACATTAGATATAGTCTTAGATTCTAACTCTATTCTATCTAAAACTTTTTGTGGTTTATTAGGATACCAAATACCTGTATATGAACTCCCTTTTGTAACTGTCACTCTGATAGAACCTGAATGTATCGGTATTTCTTCAAAATCAACTATTGTCATACCATATTTTTGAAACAAATTATCTAACCCTGTAATTGAGTGATAATATATGTGTTCGTGATAAATATTATCCCATTGTTTACCACCAATTAAACTTTGTAAGTAGTGAACTTCAAATATGAAGTCACCACCTGGTTTTAATACGTGTTTTATACCTCTAACTACACTTTGAATATCAGGTATGTGTGCGAATGTATTATTTGACAAAACTAAATCATATTTACTTTTAAACTCTTCACCACCAAATGTTTCATCATTAAAGTATTCTTCATAAACATTTAAACCCTTATCTTTGGCTAATTTAACTATGTTTTTAGCTGGGTCTACACCCTCTACGTTAGCTCCTAACTTTGATAATGGTTCTAATAAAACTCCATCATTACAACCTATTTCTAATATATTTAATTCTTCCACATCATATTTGTCATCTAAACTTTTAGCAACATCTTCAAAATGTTTTGATAAACCGACAGAAGAGATATATCTATAATCTTCAAATAAAATCTGAGGTTCAATAAATGAATCAGTTTGTACAAGACTACACTTTTTACAAAACAATAAGTTTAATGGGTATTTATTTTCAATCTCCAATTCCTCTTTTAACGGAAAAACACCAGCTAGTGGTACTTCACCTAAACTAAGAACTGACAAGAAATCAGTATCATCACATCCAGCACAATATTTTCTTTTTGTATAACCTATCACTTAATCACCCCAGAATCTTGTAAAAATTTATATGTTTCTGAACTATCCATTAATGAATCTTTAGAATTATATGACCATAACTCATCATTTGTAGATTCAGTTCCAATTAAATAATTTTCGTGGTCTGTGGTTCTTAACCACTCCTCTTTAGATATTAGTTCTTCGTGTAACTTTTCACCTGGTCTTATACCAACTATTTTAAGTTCAATCTTTGGTTCAGGGTCTCCATCAGTTATAAATTCAAAAGACAAACCGTGTTGTATTGTTTTTTGTTTTATAAGACAATTCGCTATATCCGTAACTTTCATAGCTTTAATTTTTGGTACTGCTATCTTACCGTGTGATTTCTCATAGTTGTACGCCCAGTCTATCAAATCTGTAGCATCATCTAACGTCAATAAAAATCTTGTCATATCAGGGTGGGTTATTGGTAGGTAGTCTTGACCGTTTTCTAATAAACTTTTGAAATAAGGTATCACCGAACCTGTAGATTCTAACACATTTCCATATCTAACCATTACAACTTTGGTATTTTCTGTTGACTCGGCATAATTATAGTATAACTTCTCACTAATGGCTTTACACATTCCATAAATGTTGATTGGTTTACAAGCTTTATCCGTTGATACAAATATTAGTGTTTCTAACTTATTAAATTCACTGGCTACTTCAATCAAGTTTTGATGTCCAAGTATATTTGTTTTTACACTCTCTATAGCATTATCTTCACAGATAGGAACGTGTTTTAATGCAGCTGTATTAATAACAATTTGTGGTTTAAATTTACTAAATGAATTTTTAATAGAACTTTTATCTCTGATATCACCCAAGTAAGATTCTATCTTAGGATATTTTTTTAGTAAATCAACGTGTTTATGTTCATCTCTTGAAAATATCATTATTTTATTTTCTTGATGATATTTTTTAATAAGTGTTTTTCCTAAAGCACCTGTTCCACCTAGTATTAAAATTCTCTTGTCTTTCATTATAATCCTATGTCTTTCTTATATTTATTAAACCAATTCTCAATAATCATAGTGGGTTTCCAATCTAATAACTCACGAGCTTTAGAATTATCTGCTAAAGTTTCTTTTGGTTCTAGTACAGGTTCAACATTAATTGTACTTCCACCAATCATATCAGCTACTTGATTTACTGAACGATTGTCTCCGTTACCAATATTAATAACTTCACCATTACCTACATTTTTAGATTTAGAAGCTTTTATATTAGCGTCTACTACATCTCCCACGTAAGTAAAATCACGTCTTTGTTCACCATCTCCTCTAATTGTCATTGGTTTATTATTTAATCTTTGTTGTACAAATATACCTGTAACCAAACAATAAGCTCCCTCTAATAATTGTCGTTCACCGTAAACATTAAAATATCTTAAAGACACAGTTTCTATATCATATACTTGTGAAAATGTTTTACAGTAAATTTCACCCATAAGTTTTTGAGCACCATACGGAGATAATGGATTTGTAGGATGAGATTCTGGTGTAGGAAATATATCTGTATTCCCATACGCTGATGAAGATGCACTATATACAAATCTTCTAACTCCACTATCTACTGCCATTTTTAATAAAGTTAACGTACCATCTACATTTGTTTTATTAAAAGTAATTGGGTCTATAATAGATGGTTGTACCCTAGCTTTAGCCGCGGTATGAAATACAGTATCTACACCGTCAAACCAATCTATACATTCACTAAGTTCATCATCAGAACTAATATCAACTTCTATAAACCTAGCCTTCTCATTTAAGTTCTCTACTTTTCCACTTGACAAGTCATCAAAGATTGTAACCTCGTGTCCTAAGTTAATCAACTTATCAACTAAATTACTACCTATAAAACCACAACCACCTGTAACTATGTATTTCATACTAATTCCAAATCCTATTCCAATGTTTTAAAAACTTTTCTTCTGAGTAATATTTTTTGTAGTTTTCTTTAGTAGACTCACTACACTCATCATAAAAATCTTTATCTTTTAATTTACGAGCTATTTCTTTAGCACCATTTACATCACCAAGTTCGACAGTTGTTTTCGGATGTAATATTTTTTGTGTGTTAGAATTAGAATATGCTATACACGGTATTCCGTGAAAACTACAATTTAAATTAAATGTTCCTGCAGCCGCAGTTCCTAATTGTACACCAATATGATATTGACTTAACACATTTATCCACTCACTCCAATACATCCAATCTAAATGTTTAAATAAACCTTTTTCTTCTGGTTTCATTCTACCAGTAGTTATAGATGTTATATCATCTGTTATCTCTAATGCTACTTGATATGAGTCAAACCCACCATAATCTCTAACCCAATTACCACCAATTATAACACCATCACCTGACTCATTTCGTTGTACAACATTATCTGTAATCATAACCGTAGGTAATAACTCGGTTCTTACATTTGTTATTCCATTATAGTATTTTAAATCTACATCATTGTGACAGAAAACCAAATCCATTTCTGTTAAGAAATTAAAATACCATATTTGTTCTGCGATACTACTATCTTGCCAGTAATTATAATAACTTTCTTGCATTACAGTTACTTTCTTACACACTCTTTTATATTGTTCTAATAGTGGATAGTTTAATAGTGGTTTTCTTTTCTTTGGAAGTATCATTACTCCAACGTCATACATATCATCTGATAATGTACTTAGTTTTGGAAATGGATGGTGATTAGCATTTAATGCACAAACCCACGCTACATCCGTTCTCATATTAGGATGATTACGTTCTACTTTACCCTCATAACCTGCTTCTGAAAAGAAACCTATTTTCATTAGTTATAACATCTTTCTATTTTAAAACTTTCAACAAAAGTCATATCTCTCTGTGAACATTGGTAGTTCGAATGAAAACTATTAATCGAGTTTTCCTTAAAATAAGATTTGTCTTGTTGTGATTCAAAGTTTAGTAAAGCTTTTTTCTTAGCATACATCACGATAGAACCATTATCTGTAATATGTTTACTCAAATCAACATAAAAGTTTGGAATCCAATCTTCAAGTGCACTTGGTGTTCTAAAAGTAACTAGTCCACACCGTATTCTTCTGACTAAACTAAATGAAGCTCTATTGACTTGTCTATGTTCAAAGTGAGCATCTTCTAATGGTGGTGTAAAAATAGAATCATAATCACTAATGTTAAACTTAGATTCAATTGTATTAATCAATTCATCTTCACTAACATCGGCTAAATGTTTTATAGGTAAAAAGTGACCTGTAATATTATCAATATCACCCCAAATAGATTCACATTCTTTATGTCTATCTATAGAAGTAGATTCATCAAAGTTACCACCCTCAGATAAAACTAGGATATCAAATTTAGTGTCGGTGTATTTCATAATACTACCTAACATTCCATATTCAACATCATCTGGATGAGCCGCTAAACATAAAACCTTATCACAATTTAAAAACCTCATATTTTAGTTCCTTATAACTTTATTGACTTAAATGGTTTTCCGGTATAAATTTTTATACCTCTTCTCCGTAAATAATCTCTCAAATCTTCTACAACATCATTCATATAACCCTGAATAGTTCGTTCTTCTATATTATAAATAGTCTCATTGTATCCTTGATTCAAAAATATTTTTCCACTTTCATATCTAACTTTTATTGTACGAGTTATTTTTTTCATTTCACATAATTTAAGCCAATCTTTAATTATATCTTCAATGATATTTGTCTTTTCATCTTGACTTAGCTCTTTCGGATAAACATTTTCTTTTATTACTTTACACGGTGAACCAGCTGCAAAACATCCATCTGGTAAACTTCTATTGATAATTGAATTGATTCCTATAACTACATCATTACCAATAGTTACGTGAGGTAACACAACACTTCTTGCAGGTAACCAAACATTACTACCAATCTTGACTGGTCCGAAATCAGCTGGAAATCCTTGTAGAACATCTAACCAAGCTCCGTGTGTCCAAATCATAACATCACCACCAATACCTGTATCATCACCTATCTCTACCTCTTCAGACGGATTAATTACTGTTCCTTCAAATATACCAACGTGTTTACCAATCTTAACTCTTGAGTTAGGGCCGTAACAACCACCTCTTCCAATCTCGACTCGTTCACACATAAACAAATATTCACCAGCTTCAAATGATGTACAATTTATTTTAATGTCTTTTGTTAATACAGAATTATCACCGATATGTATTTTTTCTGGACAACGTATTTCTACGTTATCTCCTATAACTACATTTTTACCAATCTGTAAATCATTAGTCTCTAATATTGCGTTTTTACTTATCATTTAATTTAATATCATTTTTAATCATCTTACAAACCATTTCTTCAAAAGATGTTTTTGGTTTCCATCCTAACTCCTCTTGAGCTTTAGATGAATCTCCCCTCAAATAAAAAACATCAGCTGGTCTCATATATCTTTCATCTTGTTTAACATATTTAGACCAATCATCAATTCCAACTTCTTTGAACGAAACATTTAAAAAATCTTCAAGTGTATGAAATTCACTTGTAGCTATAACATAGTTATTTGGTTCGTCTTGTTGTAACATCATCCACATAGCCTCAACATAATCTGGTGCATAACCCCAATCACGTTTGATGTCTAAGTTTCCTAAAGTTAAGTGGTCTTGTAACCCTAAATGAATTTTAGCAACACCATCTGTAATTTTTCTTGTTACAAACTCCCTACCTCTTCGTTCTGATTCGTGGTTGAATAATATACCACAAGTGTTAAACATATCATATGATTCTCTATAATTTATACTAATCCAATGACCATAAAGTTTTGCACATCCATATGGTGAACGAGGATAGAATAATGTTTCTTCACTAGCAAAGTTTTCCATTTTACCAAACATTTCTGATGTTGATGCTTGATAAAACTTAATCTTTTTACCATATTGTCTAATAGCTTCTAACATTCTTAATACCCCAGAACCAGTAACATCAGCTGATTGTTCTGGAGTGTTCCAACTCTCTTTTACGAAAGATTGTGCAGCTAAATTGTAAACCTCATCAGGGTCTGACTGTTCAAGTGTTCTAAGTAAAGAGTTTTGGTCGGTTAAATCTCCCATTATGAAAGTAATTTTACCCTCAAGATGAGAAGTATTGATTCTATTTTTAGTAGAACATCTTCTTTCTAAACCAAAGACTTCATACCCCTTTTTTAAAAGAAAATCAGCAAGATGACTACCATCCATACCAGTTATTCCAGTTATTAACGCTCTTTTTTTCATTTTATTTCCTCTAATATATTTTTTAAATCATTATATTCATAAAATTTGTTTTGACCTGTATGTAAACTATTTATGTTGTGTTTTGACAACTCTAATAATTTTTGAAATCTTATATTTTTTTTACCAATAAATGAATGTGGATTGTCCTCACCTTTTACATATAATCTCTTATCTGGGTGTCTTCTAGCGTGAACGTGTAAAACATTTTTACATACAAATTGAATAAAAGTATTTCCTAATATTCTTTCAGACATAATAGAAAGACCCTCATCATCATTGTAAAGTAGACAAGGTGGTACATTTACACCACATTTTATTAAGTCTGATGATAAAACTAAACACGCTCCACTAATTTTAGGTTTATTGACATAGGTAAAATCAAACTCTTTAGCTCTACTATTTACTTCATTCATCTTTTCAATTGACATTGGTGATTTTGCTTGATTTGGATTCAAATGACTCTCATCATCATCCACAAAAACAAAATCTTGATAGTCAACGTGAACTAACGGGTCCCAAGACGCGTCCCACATTTTTCTATCAGAAAAACTTAGTAAATATCTGTGTATGTTTTGTTCACGTGTGTATTCAGATAATGTTTCTATAACTTGAAACGCTTCTTTAGGAAAGAAACTGTCTGTCTCACCCCACATAACATAGTCTACCTTCTTACAATAGTTATAGTTTAAATCTCTTCTATAATCTGCGTGAAAATAAAAATCATAACCACTATGAACTCTTGACTCTACATTTACACCTAAGTTAGATATTCTCTTTACTCCAGCTTCAAACTTAGTTATTAGTGTTGTTTTATCTATCTTATCAGTATCTATCTTTTCTAATTTTTGTGATAGGTTGAAACATAAATCAACTGTTACATTTTTTTTATTCTCAACAGTTTCTAATAGGTTTACCATTCCATCCACAAAGTCTTTGAACATTTCAATTTCAAAGAACATTACGTGTGTTCCTATAACATATTTATTTTTTAAAGTTGTCAAATTACCATCCTTATCAACTCAAACGCTTCTGCATATTGTACACCACATTGAAACCCTCTGTATGTAGCCATACTACGAATATAGTCCTCACTAAAAAAGGTTCTGTTGGATTGACTTTTATAACAATCAAAGTGTTTTAATTTATTTTTTAAATCCGATTCACTAACCTCTACAAATACGTCTGATTCAAATTTTCTATTATTCCAAGGCATTTCATAACCAAATATAGTGGTTTTTTTAAATGCTCTAAAACACTCATCACGGATAACTTTATGGTCTTGATGTGTATCAAATGAAGATGGACACATTACTAAGTCATAATTAGTACTAGAAGATTCTTCATACAGTATGTCTAGTATTTTTTGTCTATTATAGCCAAGTTCTCTCATTTCCATTTTATATAAATCATAGTCTACAGTACCATTTCTCCGCGTATTTTTTAGTATATCCATTGAATTTTTAAATTCGTGTGTTAAATCTTCACCTGGTGCTAAAGAAAAAGCAATTACTTTTATATCAGCATCTTTAAATTTATGTAAGGTTGCAGCACATCCGATTTCTACGTCATCAGTATGTGCAGCTAACGTTAGTATTTTTTTAGGTTCGATTTTCATTATTTATAGTCTCCGTAAAAATGTTCATAGGTTTTTTTCATAAAATAATTTGTATATTGATTATCTATATTATTAGGTATACAATTAAACTGATATATCCAACCTAGTTTAGTAAATAATAAGTCATCATCTAATATCTCTTTTCTAGGCATATCACACATATTAAATTCATAAGGTAACATCTTAAACTCAATATTTTCATTTTGTATTAAAAAATTTACAGGAGTTTGATCTGTACCTACTACAAATTTTTCTTGTATTTGTTTTAAAAGTTCTGAATTTTGATGGTAAAAATTAACTATTTTTTTACAAAAATCTTTATGATTTTTATTCATTAAAACGAATCCACAATCAATATATTTATGCCAAGTTATCATTTCATTTTTAAATAAGTACTTTGAATAGGCTTCTAAACTTCTTAAAACCCAATCCCAACTACCATCAAATTGTGCTCCACATAATTTACCTTCACTCATCTCAAAAAAGTTTGGACAATCCGGATGGACTATGGTATCAGCATCCACCATTAAAACCTGGTCATATTCTATCTGATTTTTATCTAAAATATCAAATAAGTAATATCTTTGCCAACAGATACCCATATCATCATTAGACATTAACAAATCATTAAGAACAAATAATTCACAATTATTCTTATCACACCATTTCTTCCAACTATCTATTGAATATTTATAAGCGGCTCTTCTACTACTGGCATATCTACCATCACCCTTGATATCAATATCCATTGTAAACACCAAATTTTTGGATTTCATTATTTTAAATCCCTAACTTTTTCATTTGAAGATAGAACCCCTTCTAATAAATCTGATGTCACTTTAGCTTTTTTTGCTATCTGTACTAAAGCAGATGTATCTTTTGGTAAACATTTACCACCAAACCCTCTATTATCTTTAAACACTGCTGTGTGCATTCGATGTAAACGAGGATCTGACATCCACAATTCTCTAACCTCATTCCAATCTACGTTTACTGCATCACAGATATCATATAATTCATTACAAAAAGCTACTTTTGTAGCATAAAATGCATTTTCCATATACTTTGCCATTTCGGCTGTAGTGGAATCTGTAATATTATATTGCTTACAAGGGCCAGTAATTGGCAAAATTAAATCTACAACCTTACTACAAGTATTTTTATCACCACCAAAAGTATAAAATGGTGTTTCTTTCATATCGTGATGGAAATTAAATGGTGTCCAATAAGTTGATTCACCAACATACTCCGGTGAAAATACTAAGTCTTTATTGTATCTTTCACTAAGTATTTTGGTAGTGCCAACTTCAACTGTAGATTTTATAACAACTATTTTAGTATTAACCCAACCTATTACATCTTCAACTAACGAGATATCACAACTACCATCTTCACTTCTTGGTGTTGGGACACAAACAAATGTTGCATCACACTCATTAACATCGTCTTTAGTTACACCATAACCTGCTGGTGGATCGTAAATCACTAACTCATAGTGCTTTTCAAAAAACTTTTCCATAGCTTTTCCAACGTAACCATGACCAACTATTGCTATTTTTTTCATAACCATTAACTCCTATTTAATATAAGTATTATGTTTTATTTTCTAAATTAATTTTATTTTAAATTTATAACTACACCTTCACGGTCATTAAAAACTAAACCGTGAGGGCATATATATCCATCATCTTCACCAAGAAACTCGTCTATGGATAATCCATATTCTTTTACCTTATCAAGTATTACTGATTTTATACTTAATTTTGGATTACCATAATCATCAAAAATAAAGATTGGGTTATCTAACTCTTTCAT
>Ga0209634_1002404_pt1 | contig 13112 bp, 9 predicted proteins | sample LinPmetageLP40_FD_184043 | JGI IMG/M metagenome (GOLD analysis project Ga0209634, IMG submission 184043) | Marine viral communities from the Pacific Ocean - LP-40 (SPAdes) (version 2) | ecosystem: Environmental > Aquatic > Marine > Oceanic | place: Pacific Ocean | collected 2010-08-26
GAGAGAGAGAGAGAGAGAGAGAGAGGCGGAGGCAGAGAGAGAGAGAGAGAGAATGCAGCGACAAGAGGAGAGAAGGAAAAAAAAGGAAAAAGCACATAAACGAGCACATTCAAAAGGAGAAAGATCTTTAAAAGTAAAAAACCCACCATCTGGTAAACGAAGAAAAAAAGAAAAAAGAAAAGCATTAAATTGGAATACTAATAGTTTTAATAGTAACAATGGTAACAATGGTAAAATGACATATTCTCGCCCCGATCCAAACTCATGGCGGCCATTTTTAAAACCTAAACAAACTGTTAAATATGAGAAAATGAGAGAATTAAGTAGAGGACAAGGTTATGGATTAAATAATAATAATACATATGAAGATATACCAAAAACTTATAACTGTAATAATGGAACATGTAAATATTTTGGAGAAATAGGTGGTAGTTATGGATCATTAGAAGCTTGTAAAGCAAGTTGTTCTAAAACACCCTCACCAACACCATCACAACCATCACTACTATCACCGCAACCATCATCACCATCATCACCACCATCACCATCGCCACCATCAAAAAACAACTCATCAACTAAAAAATGTCCTGAGGGAAAATTATATTGTGATGGAAGTACCATTTTTGGAAACACCTGGAAAACACAAAGATGTATTCCTAAAGCTGTTGTGGATGCCGGTGGTTGTAACAAATCATGGGAAACTCATAATATTGAGATGGACATAAACGGGCCTCGATGGACAAAATCTATCTGTAAACCTAAGGGAAAAGGTGGAAAATGTGGTAATTAAATATTACTATAAATTAAAACATCTATAATAGTATCATTAATATTTGGTGTTGATAATGGTAATGTCCAATAATCATTATAATAATCATTTGATTTATATAGAATAATTTTACGTTTATCTAATTCTTCTTCAATATATTTTTTTCCTTTAGATACTTTAACTAATAAATAATTAGTTTCACTTTTAAAATACAATATTTTATTGTCTTCCAATATTTTTATTATTCTATTTTTTTCATTTACTATTTTAGATTTAATAGTTTCATAATAAGGGTCATTATATATATTTAGTGCTAACGATTCATTAAATTTATCTATTTGATTTATGACAATATTATCTTGAATAAAAGATGCTAAAAATTTATTTGTTATAATATAAGATAATTCTAAATGTTCTATAGAATAGAAATTATTAAAAGTTCTTAATATGACTAAATTTTTATATTTTAAATAATCTTCACCTTTTAATGCTTTTTTATTATTTGAAAATTCTATATAGCGTTGATCTAATAATACAATAATATTTTCTGGAACTTCTTTCATAAACATTTTAAAATCTTTATTAGTTATACTTTGACCACTTACAATATTTGGACTACTAATATATATTAATTTAGTACTTGTTTTAATAAATTTAAGAATTAAATTAAAATTAGGTCTTAAATTTTTATCATGTTCTTTAAGAGTACTATAGTCAATATTTATCTTATTTTCCAAACATACAAGTTTTAATAATGACCATAATGGATTTACTGTTATAATATGTTGATATTTTGGAACAAAAATATCAATTATTTTTTTTATAGCATCATATTCAGTTTTAAAGAATACAATATTATTTTTTTTTATTTTAAGTTTTTTTGCTATTACAGAATTTAGTATAGGACTATATTTAGCTTCATTGTTTATTGTATTTAGTGATCCAATAGATTTATTAAAATTATTTTTAATCCTAGGTGACATATCATATGGATTTTGTTTAACTAAATAAATTTTATTTTTATTTTTTGTAAATTTATTAAATTTAAAACCTTTATATTTAGAATTAAGTTTCATTTGATGAGATGGGATAATTTTAGACAAATCTATATCTTGTTTAAATGAATTGCTAGATATTACTTTACCAGATATTTCATTAAATGGTGCTTTTATTGCATACATAAATAAAGGTGTAAATTTGTCTAAATTTACATCAAACATATTTCCAAAATATTTTTGATAAGCGTTAAAATCAAATAATCTTTTTTTACCTATATTATAATTTTCTTCAATTCTAATTGTTGTTACAGCAATTTTATAATAGTGTAATTCTTCTGCTAATAATTTACTATATTTTTCAATTAATCCTTTAGTTAATATTTCACTACCAGAATAAGAATTAGTATTATCGGATTTAACAGAATGCGAACTTATATTAATTATACGTCCTTTAATTTTTTTATTTTTCATATGGTAAGCTATTTTTTGTGTTAAAACAATATTACCATTAACATTTACAGATATTTCATTTTCCCAATCATCTACATTTTTAGATATTAAAAATCGCGACCCTTTATTAATAATAGCATTATTAATTAATATATCTATTGTATTAATATGATTTTTAATGGCTTCAAACATTTTTTTCCCACCATTTTTTTTAGATAAATCTACCCATACTCCGTAAACATTTTCATTATATTTTTTTAATTCATCTACAATTTTTATAACTTTATTTTTTTTTTTACCACAAATAACTAAAAATGGTTTATATTTATTAACCATTTTTGCTATTTCATAGCCCAATCCACTGGTTGCTCCAGTAATAACAATTTTATTATTATATAAGAATTTTTTAGATGGATCACTATATTCAGAATCTTTAATATTTATAAATTTTTTAGGAGTTTTTTTTTCTATAATTTTATCTAATTTTTTACTAAATTTTCTAATAGCATTAATTTGGAATGTTTCTTTAGATTTATACAAATATATTTTGTATAAAAATAGTAAAACTATTAATATTAATATTATTTTTATAGTCATTATATATTTATTTTAAAAAAAAATAGAATTATTTTTTCTATGTTTAATATATAATGGAATATTTTTCAAATTTTGGTGCTCCTTTATATGAAGGATTTCAAGATGAAATAGCATATGATCAAGTTGATGCTGAAGTATTAAAATTTCATGATAATGGTGATTTATTAGTTAAAATATTATTACCTAAAGACGAAGATGATGACGTTGATGATGGTAGTGAAACAGTTTCAAAAGAAATAACACTATCACCAGAAAAAAGTAAGACAAATATGAAAAAATTAAAAAAATTACAATCTGATTTTAATGAACATGCACCATTAAATGATGATGATGAAAAAGATGCTTCTATATTAGAGCCGCCTAAAAGTGAATTACAACAAATAATATTAGATGAAGAAGATAATATTATTGTTCCAATAAATTTAAAATCGGATTTTAAGAAAGAGAAAAATCTTAAAACAGAATCAGTAAAATATATATTAAAACAAGATGCCGAAGATGAAAGTTCTGAAAATGTAACAGAATCAGTAAATGGTGATAATTTTACAAATTATAAAGAAACATTTCAAGATGACGATAATGATAATGATAATAATGATGATGACGATGATAATGATGATAATGATGATGACGATAATAATAACGATAATAATAACGATAATAATGATAATAATGATAATAATGATAATAATGATAATAATGATAATAATGATGACGAAGATAATGATGGCGATGATAATGACGATGATGAAGAAAAAAATAATCATACTCATCAAGTAAAACCTCATAAACATAAATCGAGTAATATAGACGATGATGATGAAGAAACAATGGAAGGATTTGTGGGTAATAGTAATAATAGTAATTCATTTAACTTAAGATTATTATTAAAATCATTATTATTTTCATGTTTATTTTATTTAATAGCTCATAATGATACACGAAAGGTTATATTAAAAATGGTTAAAATTGGTAAAGAAAATTATTTATATTTAGGAACATTTTTATTTTTTGTATGCTATTTAATACTTAATATATTGGTATAATTTAAAATATAAATTAATATTAATGAGCGATATAACTATTAATGAAACATTAAAAAAAAATCCTGAATATAGAATAAAATCATACACAATGACACTATTATTAATTGTAATTATTATAGGATTTGTATTATTAGTTGGCGCTTTTGGTCCAGATTTTTTTGCTATATTAATATTTTTAATTATAATGGCAATTCCAGTAATATTATTACTTAGAAATAAATTAATTAATGTGTTACCAAGTTTTTTATCAAATAATTTATTAGAAATAGATCATCGAGATAAACAAAAAAATTATGTTAACTATAATACATCTAAATATACAAAACAAGTTGGATTATATATTATGATTGTATTTATGTTAATTGGTGCCGGATTATTTTTAAAAAAAGGTAATTCAGAAATAGAAGAATGGAAAAGTTTGTATAAAATATTGGGTGGATTAATTTGTTTAATAATTGGTGGTAGTATATTATTAGAAATTGATTATATAAAATAAATTATTTTTAATTATTATTATTATATTTATATTTAAAGAATTATATTTTATAGAAATATATGACTAATTTAATTGAAATAAAAACAGTGCAATCGGCGGCTTTTAGAGTATTAATTGAAGCACTTAAAGAAATATTAACAGATGCTAATTTTGAGTTTGATGAAACTGGAATAAAAATAATTGCGATGGACTCTTCACATACTGTTTTAGTTCATTTAAAATTAAATAGTGATAACTTTGAAGTATTCGAATGTAAACAAAAGAGAATATTGGGTGTTAATATGTTGAATATGTTTAAGTTAATAAAAACGATGGGTAATAATGATTCTTTAACATTATATTTAGAGGAAGATAATGAAAGTGTATTATGTATAAGAATTGAAAATAGTGAAAAAAATTCAATAACTAATTATAAATTAAATTTAATGGATTTACATGAAGACAATATTCAAATTCCACCCGCAACATTTGATTCAGTAATTACTATGCCATCTGTTGATTTTCAGAAAATATGTAGAGATATGCATAATTTAGCAGATAATATAGAAATAAAAAGTTTAGATAATCAACTTATTTTCAATTGTAAAGGACATTTTGCCTCTCAAGAAACATGTATTGGAGAAGCAAATACAGGTTTAACATTTTTGAAAAATCATAATCCTAATGAAATTGTCCAAGGGGTATTTGCCTTAAAACATTTAGTATTATTTGGTAAATGCACTAATTTATGTAATACAATAGAATTATTTTTAAAGAATGATTATCCACTTATTATTAAATATACAGTAGCATCATTGGGTGAAATTAAATTATGTTTAGCACCTAAAGTAGATAATGATTAAGTGATACTATGTGGTTTAAAAATTATTCCATCATATGATAAATCTTTAATAGGATTTAATAGTTTTATATTATTTATATTTTTATTAGTCCAAATCTTTATAATACAAAAATTTTTTTTTGGACTTATAGATATTCCATTTATATTTATTTCTTCTGATGATGTTATATTTTCATTTACTAATGAAATAGATATATTATTCCATAAATCATACATATTACCTTTTGGTATTTTTAATGACCAACACCCACCTTTAATATTTTCCGGATGTTCCCATAATGGTTCAATATTTTCTTTCATTAAAAATAACATTGAATTTTCAATAAGTTTAGTGTTTAAAAATGAATATAATTTCCAATATGATTCAATACTATCAATTGTATGAATTTTTTTATAACTATCTATTTTCCAATTATTATCTAATGGATCATGAAACCAAAAAGTCCATTTATTATTTAATTTATGAATATTGGTCATATTACATATACTATAATATATAATTTTAAGTATAAATAAATTAAATCTTTAAAAGTGTAAATATACCATTATTTACTATAATTTTTATATTGTTATGACTTATAGTATTTATATTTGCTTCCATTATAGTATATTCAATATCTAAATGTTTAGAATAATTTGTATTATATTTATTATTTATTAAAGAAATCCATAATAATTTAGTATTAGCGTCATTATTTAATGATACTTCACAATTATATATTATAAAACTGTTTAATTCAATTGTAATATCTATATTTTCTTTTACTAATTCATTATTTTTATATAAATTAATTGTTCCTAAAATTATAGGACAACTATAATATGGAATTTCATTAATTAATGAAAAATCAATATTAGAATTGTATAGCATTCTTTTATGACTATTTTCAATATTAAAATTTATAATAATTATATTATATTTTAAATAATCATTTGTTATAGAATAATTAAAATTATTAATACATTTATCATTAATACCAGTGATATATATTTTTTTTTGTTTATAAATTAAAAGTTTATCATAGTAAAATATAAAATTATATATAATAGCACTTCTATAATAATAAATAGGTATTAAACACATTCCAAGTCCTAATATATAGTATAACATTGTATATATTATTTATTAAATTTTTTAAGTATTTATTAAAAATTGATTATAAAAAAAAAAATTAACTTAAAAAATATATATAATATATTATAAATGTCTCTATATAATGAATTGAACTACACAGAAAATATTAAAGAAATTAAGGGTGTTCAATTTGGAGTATTAAGTCCAGATGAAATTCGAAAAAGATCTGTAGTTCATGTAACGCAAACTATATTATATGATTCTCAAGGAGATCCAGTTCCAAATGGTTGTTTTGATCCAAGAATGGGTGTTATAGATCATGGTAAAATTTGTCCAACAGATAATTTAGATAATAGATTTTGTCCTGGATATTTTGGACATATAGAATTAGTTAGGCCGGTATTTCATATACAATTTATTCAATTAATTATTAAAATATTAAAATGTATATGCATTAGATGTTCTAATTTATTAATAGATGTAAATGATCCTGAATTTTCTAATATAAAAGATAAAAAAAAATTATTTACTTTAATTGTTGAAAAAAGTTCTAAAATAAATATTTGTGGAACATCATGTGAAAATGGTTGTGGGGCATTACAACCAACAAAATATATTAAAGATGGATTATCTAAAATTTATGCTCAATGGAAAGATAAATCATTAACTGATATAGATGAAAATGATAATAAACAACTTTTAACAGCAGAATTTATTTATAAAATATTTAGAAGAATTAGTGATGAAGATTGTGAAGCAATTGGATTATCTCCTAAATGGTGCCGGCCTGATTGGTTAATATGTTCAGTATTACCAGTTCCACCACCATCAGTTAGACCGTCTGTTAGACAAGGGAGTGGAATGCGTAGTGAAGATGATATTACACATAAATTAATTGATATTATTAAAACAAATAATCATTTAAAACGTAAAATAGAAAATGAGAAATCATTAGAAAATACTGTGGATGAATGGACACAAGTATTACAATATCATGTAGCAACTTTGGTAGATAATGAATTGCCAGGAATTAGTGCTTCTACACATAGATCTGGTAGAGCATTAAAAACATTAAAGCAACGATTAAAAGGTAAAGAAGGACGTATTAGAGGTAATTTAATGGGTAAACGTGTTGATTTTTCGGCACGTAGTGTAATTACACCAGATCCAAATATTGAAATTGATCAATTAGGTGTTCCAAAAAAAATTGCTATGAATTTAACATATCCTGATATTGTAACACCATATAATAAAGATAAATTATATAAATATGTGCGAAATGGTCCATTTAAACATCCGGGTGCTAAAAGTATTAAGAAAAAAATAGATGGAAATACTACATCATTACAATATGTGGATGTATTTAATATTATATTAAATGAGGGAGATATTGTTCATAGGCATTTAGATGATGATGATATTGTACTATTTAATAGACAACCTTCATTACACAAAATGAGTATGATGGGTCATAGGGTAAAGGTTATGGATTTTAACACTTTTAGATTAAATGTAAGTGTTACTAAACCATATAATGCTGATTTTGATGGTGATGAAATGAATATGCATGTGCCACAATCAGTTCAAACTAAGGCTGAATTATTACATTTAACATTAGTTCCATTACAAATAATTTCTCCAAGAGAACATAAACCTGTTATATCATTAGTTCAAGATTCGTTGCTTGGGATTAATAGAATTACAAATGATGGTGTATATTTAAATAGAGAAGAGATAATGAATATTTTAATATATATTAAACATTTTGATGGTAATTTACCACCACCTAATTTAACAAAACCATATGAGCGATGGACTGGGAGACAATTAATATCATTTGCTTTTCCAAAAACTTTAAATATGGAAATGAAAAATAATTCATATGACGATGATTTAGATAATGATCCATTAAATCATGTAATTATTAAAAATGGTGAATTAATTCAAGGACGTATTGATTCTAAAATTATGAATAGTGGAACACGTGGATTAATTCATATTGTATTTAATGATTATGGTGTAGATAGTTGTAAACAATTATTAGATGATTTACAAAATATTGTAACACGATTTTTAGTATTAACAGGATTTAGTGTAGGTATTGGAGATCTTGTTGCTAATAAAGAAACAGATGATGAGATTAATAAAATTATTATTAATACAAAAAAACAAGTGTCTAAATTAAATAGTCATGTCCATAAGCAAATTTTTGAAAATACTATATCTTCATCTAAAGAAGAAGAATTTGAAAAACGTGTAAATAATTTATTAAATAAAGCAATTTCAGAAGCTGGTAAAGTTGGATTAAAAAGTTTAAATAAAGATAATAGAATGACTAATATGGTTAGTGCTGGTTCTAAAGGTAAAACAATTAATGTAGCACAAATGATTGCGTGTTTAGGACAGCAAAATGTAGATGGTAAAAGAATTCCAAATAGTTATAATAATAGATCATTACCATGTTTTTCAAAATATGATATTAGTCCAGAAAGTAAAGGATTTGTAGAATCATCATTTATTCAAGGATTAAAACCACATGAATTCTTCTTTCATGCTATGGGTGGTCGTGAAGGTTTAATCGATACAGCAGTTAAAACATCCGAAACAGGATACATTCAGCGTAAATTAATTAAAGCAATGGAAGATTTAAAAATATATTATGATATTTCTGTTAGAAATGCTTATGGAAATATTATTCAATTTGTTTATGGAGAAGATGGGATGAATTATAATAAAATTATTAATCAATCATCTGATTTATTAACAAAATCATATGAAAAATTAGAAGAAATCCATAAATTTAATCCTAATGAAAATTATAAAGACTATTTAAATAAAGATGTGGTAAAAGAAATAAAATCCGAGAAAAAATATAATGAATTATTGAATGAATTCTATGATAAAATATTTGAAAAATATCATTTTCTTAGAAGTTATGTATTTAAAAATAATATTGATGGTGTAATTAGATTTCCAGTTAATTTATATAGATTAATAAACAATGTTAAAAATACATTTTCATTAAATACCGTATTATTGAATATTAATCCACTATATATTATTAATAAAATATATGAATTAGAACTTTATTTAAAAAGTAATATGTTAAATGGTATTGAATTATTTATATGTTTAATATATGATTATTTATCTCCTAAAAACATTATAAAAAAATATAAATTGAATAAAATAGCTTTTGATTATTTAATAGAAACTATAAAAATGGAATATAATAATTGTAAAGTAGATGTGAGTGAAATGGTTGGACCAATAGCTGCACAATCTATTGGTGAACCGGCTACACAGATGACCTTAAATACTTTCCATTTTGCTGGGGTCTCAAGTAAGTCTAATGTTACTCGTGGTGTTCCAAGGTTAAAAGAATTATTACATATTTCTAAAAATCAAAAATCACCATCTACTACTATATATTTAGATAATGACTCAAAATATGATAAATCAGCATCAAATACTATATTAAATAATATAGAATTAACATCTTTTAAAGATTTAATAAAAAGCATTAATATATATTATGACCCAGATGACAATAATACTAATATAGAAGATGATAAAAATCTATTAAAAATTTATAAGTTATTTAATGAATTAAATGATGAAGTTGATACAAGTAATGGTTCAAAAATGATTATAAGATTTGAATTAGATAAAAAGGAAATGATTAATAAAAATATTACAATGGAAGACATTTACTATAATATTAATATGGTTTATGGTGATGAACTTATATGTAAATATAATGATGATAATTCATCTAAATTAATTTTTAGAATAAGATTATCAAAATTAAAAAAAACAAATGATAATGATATTAATATATTAAAACATATGGCAAATGATATTAGGGAAAATATTATTATTAAAGGAATTAAAAATATTACTGGTGTCTCTATGTATAAAAATAAGAATAATTATGAATTGGAAAATAATTCATATGTGCAAAAGGAAGAATGGGTATTAAATACAAGTGGAATTAATCTATTGACTATATTTAATTCTCCAAATGTAGATTTTACAAGAACTATTTCAAATGATATTTATGAGGTATATGAATTATTGGGTATTGAAGCAGCACGTAAATTATTATTAAATGAGATTAAAGAAGTTATTGAAAGTAGTGGTAATTACGTAAATTATAGACATTTATCATTATTAGTTGATACAATGACAAATAGAGGAGCATTAATGTCAATTGATAGATTTGGTATTAATAGAGGAAATATTGGACCATTAGCAAAATGTAGTTTTGAAGAAACCACAGATCAATTATTTAAGGCATCTATTTTTGGAGAAGTTGATAATTTAACAGGAGTTTCCTCAAATATTATGATGGGTCAAATACCACCATGTGGTACAGGTGATGGAAATATTCTTATAGATGAAACTAAATTAATTGATATTTATGCCGATGAAGAAATAGAATTAGATGATATTGATAATTGGGTTGGAGATGACTATTGTGCTGAAAATGTTGGAATTAATTTTTCAAGTAAAGATGTACAAGGTGAAAATGCTTCAAATATTCCAATACCTGATATTGATTTATAATATTATAGTATATTATATGAATAGTCGTCTTTTAAATTATATAATAATTTTTATTTTAATATGTTCGTTTATTGCGAGTTTATTTAATATTAAAACCTTTAACCAAAAATATAAAGATAATAAACTATTAAATAAGTTTGTACTTCCATCTATAACTATGATAAGTTTTTTTATTGCATGTTATTTTGTTTCAGTATTAATTACCGAAGGTCAAAATAATGGTAATGATAAATATGCTGGGATATTTTTCTTAGTAATTGTTGGAATAATTTTAACAATATTTAACATATATATTTTAGGTAAAGAAAAATTAACAAGTTATATTAAAGGTAAAAAATTTTCATTAATAGGTGTATTTATGGCACTTGGTGTTAGTTCTATTGTATTTGGATTTTTAGATAATTTTGGTATGAAATTGGGAACAGAGGCATTAGATGATACATTTTTACAAACATTTTTATCCCCGTTTTCTAAAGATAAGCGATTTTTAGAACATAAAGATAATATACGTGAAAATTTAAAAATAATTAATGAATGGACGGCAAGTAATTGGAGACATACATTTAATCATTTATTAAGATTTAAAGATATTATATCAAAAGATAAACGTTTAAAAGATTTATCATCGAGTATAAATAAATTAAATTGTAGAAAATTAGATATTCCAAAAAGTATATTAAAAAATGTTAATATTACAGATGCATATGTCGATAATATTAAAGATAAATATGATATTATAGATGGATCTAAATCTATGTTGGGAAATACGTTTTCAGATTTTATTGGCGCTATTTTAGGTGCAGGATTAATAAATCTATTTATTTATAGCACTGGATATGATGGTGCTATAACTGGTGATAATGATATTGATAATAGTTCTATTATGACTAACTTAACAAGTTATATGCCATTTTTAGAGGCAATATTTATAGCATTAGGATGTTTAGTTCCAGTATTTTTAAATATTGCTATGAATAGAAAAAGTAATAAAAATAATAATTTTTATGCTTGGTTAGTGGTAGGTATTGTTGGTATAATAATAATAATTATGATGTATTTAAGTAGTAATGGTTTAAAAAAAATGAACGTTAATGAAAAACGTAAATCAATTAAAAAAACATTAGCATCAATAAAAGAGCGTGTTGATTTAGATGGAACTAAGTATAGTGATGAAATAGAATTAGATACTAAAATAAATAACTTTATAGAGTCCTTATAATTTTTATATTTTAATATATTATTATGATAAATAATTTTATTATTTTAGGTTTATTATTAGTAATACAAATATATATCGTTTTACTAATATCAGATAGTATAAATATTGATGAATCACGAGATAATTATTATACTCTAAATCTTTTAAAAAAGTTTGTTGAAATATTGGTTATTATGATAATTATAATATATACAACCTATCTTTATTTACGGAATACAATTGCCAGTAATTATATTATTCAAACAATAATAGTTATTGAAATATTTGTAGTTTTATTTTGGTTATATTTAAATTTAATTGAAAAGGAAATAATAGATTATGGACCAAATGACATACCTATAAAATATAAAAATAACACACCTAATACACCTAATACATCTAACAATAATATATTTAGTAAATATATAGATAAAATTAATTCAAATTTTTCATTTGAATATATATATCCAAATTATAATTCAAGTAATAGTGAAGAAAAAACTTCTACTTTAAAAGATTATAGTGCTTATAATGGATATGCAAAAGATGATATTTGTTATAATTGTAGTTGTTTAAAAAAATCAGATGGTAATATATTTTGTGGTAAAGAATTACCAGGATTAGGAATAATTGGATGTTCTAAAAATTGGAAATGTCATAATTGTAAAAAATGTCAGAAATGGGATGGTAATAATGATAATATGACTAAAATGGTTTCTGATAATACAAGTAGTAAAAGATATGAATGTAAAAATTGTAGATGTCATAAAACTGATGCTGGAATATTATGTGGTAAAAAAACAAATTTAACTGGTGATATTATAAAATGTAATGATATGTGCGAAAGATGTTCATTATGTAAAAAAGCACCAGCAAATTCAAATTCTGATGATAATTCAAAATATAAAACAATATATCCAGATATTCCAATTGATGTAGATAAAATTATTATTAACAATATATCAAAGGTTGATATTGATAATATATTATAATTATATAATGATTATTTTATTTTCTATTATTCATAGTATTTATATTATTTATGTATTAAATTATTTTAAAACAACATATAA
>Ga0209634_1002406_pt1 | contig 13102 bp, 11 predicted proteins | sample LinPmetageLP40_FD_184043 | JGI IMG/M metagenome (GOLD analysis project Ga0209634, IMG submission 184043) | Marine viral communities from the Pacific Ocean - LP-40 (SPAdes) (version 2) | ecosystem: Environmental > Aquatic > Marine > Oceanic | place: Pacific Ocean | collected 2010-08-26
TTGATCAAACAAAACCGATACCAACAAAATTATAATGTCTAATGATATTTTAGTTCCTAATATTGGTGACTTTAATAATGTTGAAATTATTGAGGTTCTAATTAATGAAGGTCAAGAAATAGAAAAAGGAGATACTGTTATTACGCTTGAAAGTGACAAGTCAAGTGTAGAGGTTCCTTCAAGTATTTCTGGAACTGTCAAAGTCGTTCATATAAAGATTGGAGACAAGGTTTCTGAAGGAAGTTTAGTAGCTTCACTAGAAGGCACTATAGAATCTACCAAAATAAATCTACCCGGTTCTGAAAGTAAAAAAAATATAGAAAATGAAGATAAAGTAGATGAGTTAAAAAATTCAATTATTACCCAGCCTCCCACAAATGTGATTGAGGAAAAAACAGTTTCTGCCCAATCAGTTGTATTCTCTAATAATGGCCTAGGTGTTTCTGGAGCAAGTCCAAAAATTATGAAGTTTGCAAGAGAGCTGGGAATCTCTGTAAATGATATTTCTGGAAGCGGTAGACAAGGAAGAGTTCTAGAGCAGGATATTAAAAATTATGTTAGTCAAAATTTAAAAAAAAACAAAATTGAAGAAAATGATACTTTCAGCTCAAAGACTGAAAAAGTAGATTCAGATCCTCTTCCATATCAACATAATGAATTTGGTGATGTTGATGTTCAAACGATTCCTAGAATTAAAAAAATGTCCGGTCCACACTTGGTTAAGGCCTGGAATACAATTCCACATGTAACTCAACACGACGAGCTAGATATTACGGAGATGGAGAGCTTTAGAAAAGGATTGGTAGATTTAAACACAAGGGAGAAAATTTCAATAACACCACTAGCTTTTATGATGAAAGCTTTAGTTAATAGTATGCAAAAATTTACAAACTTTAATAGCTCTTTAGATCAAGATAAGGTTATTTATAAAAAATATTTTCATATTGGAGTTGCTGTTGATACTCCACATGGCTTGATGGTACCAAAAATTCGAGACGTGAACACAAAAAGCCTTTCCGACTTGAGTAAAGAAGTGAGGTCCGTAAGTAAACTTTGTAAAGAATTGAAAATTGATAAAAAGGAATTTTTTGGAGGTTCGATGACGATTTCTAGTCTTGGAGGTATCGGAGGAAGTTTTTTTACACCCATTATTAACTCTCCTGAAGTCGCAATAATAGGGATAGGAAAGTCCGAGATAAAACCAGTATTTATTAATGGAAAATTCGAGCCAAGAATGATGATGCCAATTTCTTTATCTTATGATCACAGAATAATTGATGGAGCTGAAGCTGCAAAATTTTGTCAGGACTTAAAGATTAGTCTTGGAAGAAACTTTGCTATGAAATTAGCGATCTAAATGTTTGTACAAGGATTTTGTGAAAAAAAATTCTTAGAGATTAAAGAAATTTTTGACAATTCCTTTAGAGATCTTGTGGAAACTGGAGCTGCATTTTCTATCATTCAAAATAAAAAAAAAATCGTTAGTTTGTATGGTGGGGTTACAAACTCTCAAAATAGTCTGTGGAATGAAAAAACAATTGTTAATACTTTTTCTGTGAGCAAAGGAATTTACGAAGCTTGTGCTGCAAAATTATTTAATGAACAATTGCTCGACTTGGAAAAACCAGTTTCTTATTATTGGCCATCTTTTAAACATTCAAACAAGTCCTCTATTTTAATTAAGCATATTTTTTCTCACCAATCTGGGATGTATCGCTTTAAAACTAAATTAGAAAATAAAGATTTATTAGACTGGAAAAAAATTATCTCTATTTTGGAAAACCAAGAACCAGATCATAAGCCTGGTGAGCAAACATATTATCATGCCAAAACTCATGGGTATTTGATAGGGAATTTAATTAAAATTGTTAGTGGCTTAAGTGTTGGACAATATTTAAAGAAGGAAATTACAGAGCAAGAAGATTTAAGTTTTTACTTTGGCTTAGATAATTCCCAAATAGAAAATGCTGCTGATCTTTCCTTGCAAAAAAATAAGAGTAAAAATAACTACCGTAATAATGAGGATTTTAATGCTTTTAACAATCCTGAGCAAAATATTGAATTCTACAATAGCGGGGGTTGGAGAAAAGCAGAAATACCATCAATGGGTGGTCATGGTAATGCTGATGCTATTGCCTCTATCTATGATTATCTGGCTAATGACTTTAAAAATAACCAAAAAAATATTATTGATCAAAATATATTATTTAAATGCTTAGAAGAAACAGAGCCTAGAATAGATTTGAGTTTAAATTTTCCACTCAGGTGGACTAATTTGGGGTTTATTTTAAGAGGAGGTTGGATGTTTGGAAAATATAAGGAATCTTTTGGGCATAACGGTTGGGGAGGATCATTGGGCTTTGCGGATCCTATCAATGGGCTCGGCATATCTTATGTGACGAAAGAAGTTAACCCTACTATGGGAATGGATCAAAGAGCTGTAACTTTAGTTAAAAAATTTTATGAATTGTTGATTTGATTGGCTAGTAATGTTGCGCTACTCCAAGCATCTTCTGCTTTAGGTCCACACATCCAATCACCACAAATTCCAAGATTAATGTCTTTATTCCAGTAAAACTTATTTGAAAAATCTTTGCTTTTAAAAGCGTACAACCAGCCATGAATATCTTTATGAGATATTTCTACATTCTTAATTTCAAGCAAAGTAAGGAATTCCCGAATCATTAGTTCCAAAACCTCTTCTTTTTTATCTCTATATATGTGGCAATATTTTTTTGCAAAACCTAAACTGCTCTGCAAAGTCCATAGTTCAAGACTGCTATTATTTCCAACCCTTAATTTTGAACTTTCATTTCCAGCCCATCCCAGGATAGGATTTTTTTTGAATTTTATTCCAGAGGATGAGATTTTTAAAGGCTTATTAAATGCAATCATTGCCGTAAGATTGGGCTCCATAGAGCCTTCAAAATTTAAATCTAAATTTAAAGAATTAGTAATTTTTTGACATTGCTCCAAAGGTACGGTTAGAATTAGTCTCTCACACTCTTGGGCAGTCTTGTCTTTAAATTGCAAAGTCCATTTATTGTTTGTTCTTTCAAGTCCTAATAATTCTTTCAGATATTCTACTTTTGTAGACAACAAATCTTTTACAAAATCATTATTTCCTAATTTTCCAATATACTTTTTTGAATCTATGCTTTTACTATCTTCAAAAAAATGAAAGTTTCCACTCCACTCTTTGATAGAAGATTTTAAGTGTTGGTTTAAAAAAAAATCAAAATCTTTTATAGTTGGAGAAATATACTGAAGCCCATGATCAAAAAATCCGATATTTTCAACTCTTCTAGTGGATGATCTCCCTCCTGGACCTCTACTTTTATCAAATATCAAAAAATTGCTCTTCTGATCTAAAGCTTTAGTGAGCACTGCCGAGGAAAATCCCGATCCGATAATAACTGTTTTGAACATAACTTTAATGATAATACTATTTCTAATGACCTTGATTAACTATTTAACAAAAATAAAGATATTTAAAAGAGTTATTCCATCTATTTTAAAAAGACTTCTCAAGCTATTTAGAAAAAATATTTTTGTTTATGAGTTTGATAATCTTAAGCTAAATATTAACCTTAATGAACCAATGGATCAATTGATCTTTTTTCATAATAAATATGAAAAAGAGCAAGTAATTTTTTTAACTAATAGTATCAAAGATTATAGTGTGAATATTTTTATAGATGTTGGAGCAAACAGTGGTTTTTATTCTTTACAAATTGGAAAAAATTTTCCTGACCTTAAAATTATTGCCTACGAGCCTGTTAAAGAGACATTTATAAAATTTGAAAAAAATATTCTACTTAACAAGAATACTGCAAATATTAACGCATATAATTTAGGTCTCTCCGACCAAAATCAATCATTACAGATGAAAGCAAGAAAGAAAAATGGATATGTTCAGCAGGGTGGCTTTGGAATTGTTAATCATAATGAAAATACATCATCTCTTCATACTGAATTTGCATTGTTTAAAAGGGGAGATGAAGAAATTGATTTAAAAAATAATATAATTTTTATTAAAATTGATGTTGAAGGTCATGAATTAAATGCTCTAAATGGTATGAAAAAATTAATATCAAATAATAGTATTTTTATGCAGGTAGAGATTTTTGATCTTTTTTTTGAGGAAACTAATATTTTTTTGATAAAAAATAATTTTAAAATTATTCACAAAATTTTTAGTGACGGAAAAACAGACTACTATTATAAAAATTTTTAGAAATTTTTACTGAGTGCTACTAAAAAAAACCTCGATTCATCGTTAGCTATTTTATATATTTTTAGATATTAAAAAAAAATTAATTAAATTACTTTGGAACAATAAATCCTATTTCTTTTTTATCATTTAAAGTGGTAATTATTAGGTTTTTACTTTTAATATACTTTAAATCTCTCACTCTCTGTCCGATATAAATCTTTTCGTAATAAATGATTTTAGAAAAATTCTCATTAAATTTTATTCGAAATAAACTTCTTCCATTTAATGAAGAAATTATAAAGTTATCTTTCCATTTTGGAGAAAAATTATTATCAATTTTTATAATTCCTGCAATTCCGATAGATGGAACAAATGAAAATATTGGCTCAACATATCCATTCTTGTTATGATTATCTAAATATTTTTTTGCTTTGGGATTGAGGCCGTACGGATCTCCATAAGAAGCTACGGGCCAACCATAGTTTCCATCTAACTTAATTTTATTAATTTCATCTCCTCCTCGTGGTCCATGCTCAGTTGCTAAGATAATATCTTTATCCGCATATAGACCCATTGCGTTTCTGTGGCCTTTGGAAATTTGCTTAATTTGACCATTTTGTAAATTAATGAATAATACTTTTCCAAAAACGGAACTATCATCTTGCGGTTTATTCGAAGGGTAATCATAAACGTTATCTCCCGTAGTGATTAATATTCCATTGTTATTATCAATCGAATATTTTTGCATTTTTCCTGCCTGAACTGATTTTCCACATTCCTCAAAAAAATGAACTTTTTTAAAATTAATCTTATCTAAATTAATCTTAGCTTTCATAACCTTGAGGTACTGACAGTCATTTTTAAAAATAACTACAGAAATATATATCTCATCGTCTATAACTAATGAGCTCAAAACATTATCTACTTTAATATTATTTTTTATTTTTTTTACTTCTAAATTTTTAATTTTGTTAATGTCAAAATTACTAATATCAATAGATCCCATTTTTCCTTTAGTATCTATAATAATAATTACATTTTTAAATATTTCTATGTAAAAAGGATAGAACCAGTTTTTAGAAATGAAATCTATTTCTCTTGTTGTTTTTAAATTTAAGTTAAGAAATTGAGTTTCAGGAAGGAACTTAACATTATAATCCATTTTATAGTGCTTAATCCATCTATTGCCAGGAATCATATTTTTCAATATTAAAATTTCCTCGGGAACATATTTGGCAATGAAGCTAAATTTTTTGGGAAGATAAATTTTAATTTCTTCTTTATTAAAGACAAATAAAAATAAAAATCCAGAAAGAATTAAAAGAATTACTATTATTATTTTTTTCAATTGAAATTTTTTTTAAGATTAAGATTATATTCTGTTTTATCTCACAATTTAACAATTGAGTAAACTAAGTTTGCAATATCATTTGAAATTGGTCCAGGTTTTTTTTGAATAACAAATGGCATGCTTACACCATGTATATTTTTTGAGTATTTTTTAATGTAATTTGAGATATTTTCATTATCAATTTTTAAGTCACAGAAATGAATCGAATCACCGAATTTTTTATTTGATTTTGAATAAATTATTAATTTCTTATAGTCTAAAAAAAACTTTAAATATTTTTTTTTACTTTCAAATATTTGGTTAATAAAAATTGGTACAAAGTTTAAAAGAATAATAATAAATTTATTTATTTTTTTTTGGTAACCCAAATAATGCTTTAATATACCTGCAAAAGAATATCTAATAATTGATTTTTTTTTATTTTTTTTTGGCCACTTAAAACTAAAATAGTGATTATATTCCGATAGTTGAAAAGCAGTATTTTTAGTAATTATCTTAGAATTGACTAGTAGTTCTATTAATTGAATTGCACCAATGGCTAAATATATATTTTTACTTTTATATACTGTTTGTTTTTTATTTTTGACAACCTTAATCAATAAGTTTTTTTTTTCTTTTTTAATTTTTTCAACGTGTGCAAAAACAATGTTGTTTAATTTTAATTTTGTATTAAATATCTCATTGTTATATTGAATCTGAAAGTAATTTTTTGAATTTGAAGCTGACCCAGTAGTCTCAAAACTTAATTTTTTAAACTCTAGATCATCTTCTTTAAATTTTTCTAAAACCGAAGAGTGAGTTTGTTTTGTATTTATAATTCCGCCCCAGATATTAGTGCTGCCGCCAAAACCAATACAATCAAAAATTTTTTGCTTATTTAGGTTAAATTTAATATTTCCGAAAGAAAAAAATTTTTTTTTATAAAAAAATTTATTTATTTCAAGATTTTTTCTTCTTAGCTTATTGTTTATTATATTTGTTTCATTTGAGATTATTAAAGCTTTTTTTTTAAGCAGAAGATAGGTAACGTATGCAGAGAATCCACTTCCAATAATAATATTATTATAAATCATCTGTCTAAAATAAATCTTAAAATTTTATCTACAAATTGTGTTCTTGGAACCTGCAAGTATCTACCATTAATATTATTAATATTATTAGCATTATTGATAATTGGTAATCGTTCAAAGCAATTATCAATTAGTTGATAAAGTTTTTTTATTTTAATAGTTTCAATTAAACGAAGCTTGATCAATAAGCTCAAGCAACACAAGGAAATAAAGCTAGATTTAATCATAATTTTTGAATCGTTATCGGTTATCAAGGGCACATTTAATAAAACAAACTTTTTAATTCTTTTAGATATTAAATAAGCTAGTTTTATTTTAGCATATTTATATCGAGAGTAAGTATATTTCTGCTTCTGATCGTAGGTATTAATAAAAATTACTAAAGATTTTTTATTGCTATGTTTTACTATTTTTTTTAAAGGGTAAATTATATTTAAATTTTGGAATTCTTCAAAATTACAACCATAAGTATTAAAATTATAACCACAAACAAAAATTAAATCATATATATTGTTTGTTTTTTGGTTTTTGCCCCTCCAAGAAATTACTTTAAGGAAATTGTAATTTATCTTTTCTTTAACATATTTGATAAATTTTGGACTATTCCCTATAATCAAAACTTTCTTGAAAATATTTTCTCTTTTTAATTCTTTTTCTTTTTTTACTTTCATAATTTATTTTATGGCGGAGAGAGAGGGATTCGAACCCTCGAAACAGTTGCCTGTTTACACACTTTCCAAGCGTGCTGATTAAACCGCTCTCACATCTCTCCGATTATGCATCTTTATTTATTTTTAAAACGCCAATAAAAGCTTCCTGGGGTATTTCAACATTTCCGAACTTTTTCATTCTAGATTTCCCTTTTTTTTGCTTGTCTAAAAGTTTTCTTTTTCTATCTCTTGCTCCACCACCATGAATTTTGGTTAAAACGTCTTTCTTAAAACCTTGTATTGTTTCTCTTGCAATAATCTTTCCACCTATTGCGGCTTGGATTGGTATTTGAAATTGATGCCTAGGAATTAATTCTTTTAATTTTTCGCATATCAATCTTCCTTGCCTTTCTGCGAACTCTCTGTGAATAATCATAGAAAGAGCATCCACCAATTCAGCATTTACCAAAACTGAAAGTTTAATTAAATCACCCTCTTTATATTCGCTGATTTCATAATCAAAACTAGCATATCCGCTAGAGATAGATTTTAATCGATCATAAAAATCGAAAACAACTTCATTTAATGGAAGTTCATATTTTAGTACTGCTCTATTTCCTGAATAAGATAAGTTTTTTTGCAATCCTCTTTTTTCTTCGCATAGTTTTATAATAGAGCCTAGATATTCATCTGGTGTTATTAATGTTGCATTGATCCAAGGTTCTTTAATTGCCTTAATGTAATTTGTTTCTGGCATACTGCTTGGATTTTGCAAGTCTGATTTAGTTCCATCTATTTTTTCTAATTTGTAAACCACACCAGGTGTTGTGGTTATTAAATTTAAATTATATTCTCTATCTAATCTTTGAACAGCAATTTCTAGGTGCAATAAACCTAGAAAACCACACCTAAAACCAAGTCCTAGGGCAGAGGAAGATTCTGCCTCATAAAGCAAACTAGAATCATTCAAGGCCAATTTTCCTAAGCTATCTCTTAACAATCCATAATCTGAACTATCCACCGGAAACAAGCCGCAAAATACAACTGGCTTGCTTGGCTTAAATCCTGGTAGCGCTTGGGTAATAGGATTTTTTGCTAGTGTAATTGTGTCTCCTACCTTTGTCTCTGAAACACTTTTAATTCCAGTAACTATAAAGCCCATTTCACCAGGTCCTAAAAAATCTTTATTTATTGGCTTTGGAGTAAATACTCCCACTTTATCTATTTGATATTTTGCGCCATTAGACATCATTAAAATTTCATCTTCTTTTTTAATAAACCCATCTATAATTCTTACTAATATTACTACTCCCAAATAACTGTCATACCAACTATCTACCAGTAAAGATTTTAGCTGGTCATTGCTTTCACTTATTGGTGCGGGTAATTTTTCAACAATTGCAGTTAAAATATCTTCAATTCCTATTCCTGTTTTTCCTGAGGCTAAAATCGCATCAGAAGTATCTAAGCCAATAACATCTTGAATTTCCTGCTTAACTAACTCTGGTTCAGAAGCTGGCAAATCAGCTTTATTTAAAACAACTACGATTTCATGATTATTATCCATCGCTTGATAAACATTTGCAAGTGTCTGAGCTTCTACACCCTGAGTGCTGTCTACTATTAACAGAGAACCTTCACAAGCGGCTAACGAACGACTGACTTCGTAACTAAAGTCTACATGGCCTGGCGTATCCATAATATTTAAAACATAGGTTTTTCCATCTTTGTGTTTATAGTTTAATCGTACTGTTTGTGCCTTAATTGTAATTCCTCTTTCACGCTCAATATCCATAGAATCCAAAACTTGCTCTTTCATTTCTCGAGATTGTAATCCTCCACATGTTTGAATAAGACGGTCAGCAAGTGTAGACTTTCCGTGATCTATATGAGCTACTATAGAGAAATTTCTAATCAGATCAGTGGAACTCATAAACTTCTTAGAGTGCCACCTACGTGAGAGTGAACTACAGATATAATTTTTTGACTAATTTCTTCAATTGTTTTTTCATCTAATGTTTTTTCCATAGATTGTAATTTAACACTGAAGGCGATTGATTTTTTTCCTTGTTCAATATTATCACCCTCATATACATCAAAAATATTAATATTAGTTATTAATAACGAATCACATTTCTTAACTTCTTTAATAAGTTGACTGGCACTAACGCTGTTATCAACAATAAAAGCAAAGTCTCTATCTACTGCTTGAAATTTTGAAACTACATAGTTTTGCTTTGTATCTTTTTGACTTTTTTTTGGTTCGCTAAAGTTGTCTAAATAGATTTCAAATCCGCAAGGAGAATAATGATCTAACTCTAACTGATTAACAATAATTGGATTAATTTCTCCAAAACTTGCAAGCAATGGCCCTTTGCTTGAGCCTAAATAAAAAGAACCTGATCTACCAGGATGAAAAGATAAATTGTTTGAATTCTCAACTACAAGCTTAGAACCATCTATCCCAAGATCTTTTAATGCTTGAACAACATCAGACTTACAATCATAGGCGTTAAATGGTTCGGTTTTTACCATCCAATTTTTTTCTGTCTTATTTCCCATAACAATACCTGAGGCAAAAATATTTTGCTGTCCTGGTTGCCTTCCCTTAAAAACAGGCCCAACTTCAAAAAGCATTAAGCTCTTATGACCTCTGTCTGCATTATTCTTTGCATGAATTAGTAAATTAGAAAACATAGATGTTCTCAAGGTGTCAAGTTCAGAAGATATTGGATTTGCTAAGCGCAATTTCTTATCTGAAAAAAAATCATCTATTTTTGAGTTTGTAAAAGACCAGGTTACCGTCTCTAAATACCCCAAAGAAGCAATAGATCTTTGGGTATGATGAAATATTTTTTGGTGAAAGTTTAATGCTGGTTTTAATATGTGTCTGTCAGGTTGAACAAGGGGAATATTATCATAGCCTTTAATTCTAATTAACTCCTCAATAATATCGACCTCTTGATTTATATCAGGTCGAAAACTAGGAACTATTAAATCTAAAAAATTTTTTTTACTCTTCACTTTAAAGCCTAAACTTTCCAAAATTTTTTTACTTTCTGAAATAGAAATTTCAAATCCTATTAATTTTTTAAAGTTTGCTATAATAAATGTAATTTTTTTTTCTTTATAGTTAGATTTTCCAGTAAGTCTAATTTTACTAATTTTTCCCCCACAAATTTCTTGTATTAAATTTGAGGCCTTGGTTAATCCTTCTTCAATAGAATTGGGGTCTACCCCTCTTTCAAATCTATATTTTGCATCAGTTAACAGTCCAAGCTTCTTAGAAGATTTTGCAATAGTGACTGGGTTAAAGCTTGCAGCTTCTAAAATAATATTAGTAGTTGAAATTTCTGTACTAGTAGAGGCTCCTCCAACAATTCCGCCCAGCCCAAGAATTTTTGATTGATCGGCAATAACACAATCTTCTGTGGATAATTCGTATTTTTTATTATCTAGAGCTTCAAAATACTCTCCCTTTTTGGATCTTCTTACAATAATCTTACCAGATATTTTATTTGCGTCATAGGCATGCAATGGTCTGTTAATATCTAGCATTACATAATTAGTAATATCTACAATTGCAGAAATAGATTTTTGACCCACTGATTCTAAATCTTTCCTTAACCACTCAGGACTTTCCTTATTTTGAACACCTTCGATATAACAACTTCCAAATTGATAGCATCCAGAATCTTTTTTAATTTCAACCAAGGTTTCTTTTTTAGATGTAGCTTTTATTTTTTCTATTTTAGATTTCAGAAAAATACCCTCCCCAGAAGCTGACAAATCCCTAGCAATACCTTTAATGCCTAGACAGTCTGATCTGTTGGGAGTGATAGAGATATCAATCATTGGATCTAGTTTTTCTTTAAAAAAATTCTCACCTACTTTATGTTTAGAATTAAGCTCTACAATTCCATCGCTAATCTCTGAAATTTTTAGTTCAGATTCTGAACATAGCATTCCAAAAGATTCTACACCTCTAATTTTTGCAACGGAAAGTATCATTCCGTTTAAAGGAATCACAGTTCCAGGAGAAGCATAAACTGTGGTTAAATTTTCCTCTGCATTTGCTGCTCCACACACTACTTTAGTAATTTTTCCATCTCCAATATCAACGTCGCAAATTTTTAATTTATCTGCATCGGGGTGCTTAATAGCCTTTAGTATTTTGCAAATTTTAAAATTAGATAAATTGCTTTTGACAGAACCGATACTTTCAACTTCCAATCCTATGGATGTGAGTTTTTCTCCAATTTGTTCTGTAGTAGATTTTGTTTTTAAATATTTTTTTAACCAGTTTAGAGTAATGTTCATTTCGACAATCCTCTATAATTAGTAGGAACATCATTGGCATTAAATCCGAAGTGTCTTAACCATCTAACATCACTGTCGAAAAAAGACCTTAAATCATTAATACCATATTTTAACATTGCCAATCGATCAATCCCAACACCAAAGGCATAACCTTGGTATTTCTTAGTATCTACTTTAACATTTTGTAAAACATTTGGATGTACCATCCCACATCCTAAAATTTCCAACCATTGGTCTCCTTGGCCGATGGTAATCTTTCCATTTTTAATTTCATATCCGATATCCACCTCAGCAGAAGGTTCTGTGAAAGGAAAGTGGCTAGGTCTAAAGCGCATTTTAATTTGATCTACTTCAAAAAATTTCTTTAAAAAGTAATCCAAGCACCCTCTTAAATCTGCCATAGTTATATTTTTATCGACATACAATCCTTCCAGCTGATGAAACATTGGGGTGTGTGTTTGATCACTGTCGCATCGGTAGGTTCTTCCAGGTGCGATAATTTTTAATGGTGGTTTTTCATTTAACATTGTTCTAATTTGAACAGGTGAGGTATGAGTTCTCATCAATAATTCTTTTTGCTCGTCTAAATAAAAAGTATCATGCATATCACGTGCTGGGTGGTTAGGCGGTGTGTTTAAGGCAGTAAAATTATTATATTCATTCTCAATATCCGGTCCTTCTGCAACTGAAAAACCTAATTCTGCAAATATACAGGTTAGCTCATCAATTACTTGTGACACTGGATGAATCTTTCCTTGTGGTCTAATTGGAGCTGACAAGCCAATATCTATAGTTTGACTCTCTAATTTTTTTTTAATCTCTTCTTGTTCAAATTTTGCATGAAGAATATTAAATTGATCTAGAACTTTAGTTTTTAAAATATTTAATTGAGAGGCAAATTCTTTTTTTCTCTCTTTGCTAATGGTTGCTAGTTCTTGAAATAGTTTGGAAAGCGTACCTTTTTTCCCAAGTATTTCTATTTTTAAATTTTCTAAATCTTCTTTAGTTTTTAATCGAGAAAATTTAGTAAAAATTTCTTGTTCTAATGTGGTCAGATTATCCATCTAAAAATTAAAAGTTTTAATTTAATTTAGATGAGATTGTACCTTTTTTACAATAGATTTAAAGGTTTCAGGATTGTGGTAAGCAATGTCGGCTAGTACTTTACGATCAATTTTAATTTTAGACTTGATCAAACCATTAATAAATTTAGAATAAGTCAAACCTTCTGCTCTAACTCCTGCATTAATTCTTTGAATCCATAGAGATCTGAAAATTCTTTTATTTCTTCTTCTATCTCTATAGGCGTATTGAAGGGATTTCTCTACTGCCTGTTTTGCTACCCTAATTGTATTTTTTCTTCTTCCTCTAAAGCCTTTAGCTTGTTTGAAAACTTTTTTATGCTTCTGATGACTTGCCTGACCTCTTTTGACTCTTGCCATACTATCCTCTTACACCATAGGGCATAAAGGATTTTATTATCTTGGCATCTTGC
>Ga0209634_1002408_pt1 | contig 13102 bp, 2 predicted proteins | sample LinPmetageLP40_FD_184043 | JGI IMG/M metagenome (GOLD analysis project Ga0209634, IMG submission 184043) | Marine viral communities from the Pacific Ocean - LP-40 (SPAdes) (version 2) | ecosystem: Environmental > Aquatic > Marine > Oceanic | place: Pacific Ocean | collected 2010-08-26
TACAAGACTTAGAGTTACAGAACTCGATTTCGATGAGATCAAATCAAATTTAAAAACTTATCTTAAAGGACAAACTCAATTCAAAGATTATGACTTTGAAGGTTCTGGTATGAACATCCTTTTGGATACTCTTGCATACAACACTCACTACATGGCGTTCAATGCAAACATGGTCGCAAACGAAATGTTTTTGGATAGTGCAAGTCTACGATCAAGTATTGTGTCTCATGCAAAAACACTAGGATATGAAACCACTTCTTCTAGAGCTCCTATTGCAACATTAAATGTATCTTTAAATACAACTGCCGCAACGAAAACTATGTCTTCTGGTACTGCATTTACATCTACTGTTGATGGAACAAGTTATCAGTTCGTTACGATCTCTGATATTACTTCTTCAAATAGTACTGGTTCATTAGTTCCATTTGATAATGTAACTGTATACGAAGGAACATATGTAATATCAAAATATGTTGTAGATACTTCTGATATAGACCAAAGATTTATTCTTACAGACCCACGTTCAGATACAAGCACACTTACGGTTAAAGTACAAACATCCTCAACAGATACCACAACTACAACTTATACAAAGGCAACAGATATAACTCAACTTGCTACAACGTCTACAGTTTATTATTTACAAGAAGCAGAAACTGGTAGATATGAAGTATACTTTGGTGATGGTATTGTAAGTCAGGCATTGTCTGATGGTAACATTGTTCAACTACAATACGTTGTAACAAACAAAGGTGCATCAAATGGAGCATCTACTTTCTCATCTCCAGCATCTATTGATGGTGTTAGTAGTATTTCGGTTACAACTGTTGCATCTGCATCTGGTGGTGATGAACCAGAAAGTCTACAATCAATAAAACTAAATGCACCTCTTGATTATTCTTCACAGGGTCGTGCGGTCACAACAAAAGATTATGAAGTATATGTAAGACGATTATTTCCGAACACTCAAGCTGTTTCAGTTTGGGGTGGAGAAGATGGAAGTTATGATACAAGCACTGGTGTCAGTTCTACACCAGAATACGGAAAGGTGTTTATTTCAATTAGGTCTACTACAGGAGTTGATCTTACTTCAGCACAAAAGACAAATTTAGAAACTGCACTTGCTCCTTATAAAGTTGCATCTATTACTCCTGTGGTTGTTGATGCAGAGACTACTTCACTTATATTAGGTATTACTATAATGTATGATACTAGTTCAACAACCTATACAGGCCCGCAGATTGAATCTTTAGTTGCAACTACAATTTCAAACTATACTAGTAATGAGTTACAAAGTTTTAATTCACCATTTAGACACTCCAAAGTATTAGGTTTAATTGATAATACTGACTCATCTATTTTAAATAGTGTGGTGACTGTTACTATGGCAAAACTTTTTACACCTACTTTGTCAAGTTCAACCTCTTATAACTTAAACTTTAATAATAGATTTTATAATCCAGTAGCAGGATATAATGCTTCTGGTGGTGGTGTAATTGCATCTACAGGATTTTACTTAAACAGTAACACAACCATTGAATACTTTTTTGATGATGATGGTTCTGGTAATCTTAGAATATATAATCTTGTATCTGGGGTGAGAACTTATACTAACACTACTGCTGGAACAGTTGATTATAATGATGGTAAGATAACAATCAATTCTATTGTAATTACAGGAGTAGGTTTGGTTGATGGTCAATCTTCTGCAAGAGTCCGTCTAACTGTACTACCAAACTCAAATGATGTAACTCCTGTCAGAAATCAAATACTTGAAATAGATCAAGTCAATACAACGTATGTTTCTAATGTTGACGCAACTGCATCTACTGGTGTTGGTTATACTACTACAACAACTGCTGGTACAACTACAACAACAGTAACAAGTGTATCCTCTACACCATCAAGTTCGGCGTACTAATAAATGGCAGAGCAGAAATCAAAATTTAATACTAAGGTATCCCCTCTTGTTGAAGGACAGGTGCCAGATTTTGTTCAGTCAGATCATCCAGTATTTGTAGATTTTGTAAGAGACTATTTTAAGTTTCTAGAAGCTGGTCGTTTAAAAGTTATACAAGATGTTAATTATATTATTCAAGAAACAACAACAAAGGCATATGTTCTAAATTCAGAAGAAGATAGAATTGTTACTGAACTTGGTGATGGAACTACTGGTCAATTTGTTGCTGGTGAAACAATTACTGGAAGTACATCAGGTGCAACTGCAACCGTTCTTGTAGATGATTCTAGAAATAGTTATGTTTATATTTCTGGTCAACAAAGACTTCAAACTGGTGAAATAATTACTGGTGGAACTTCTGGTTCATCAGCAACTGTAGATGAGTATCGTGGAAATCCAATTCAAAATATTCAACAGATGATTGAATATGCAGATGTAGATAATACTCTCTATGACTTTTTAGATAATATGCGTGACCAGTTTATGGTTTCACTACCAGAGACATTAGCAGATGGTGTTTCTAAACGAGACTTAATTAAAAACATTAAAGACTTATATGCAGCCAAAGGTACGTCAGAAGGTCATAAACTGTTCATGCGTATTCTCCTTGGAGAGACTGCTGAAATATTCTATCCAAACACATATATGTTAAGAATGTCTGATGGTGATTGGCGACAAAAAACAATCATGCGTGTTGCAGCATTTACTGGAGTCCAAGGTTCTGAAATTGAAAACGCAATTATTACTGGACAATCCTCTGGTGCAACAGCTGTGGTTGTCAATAGTCTTGTTACTCAACAGGGTTCTGTTTCTGTTACTGAATTAGAACTTGATAATATTAGTGGTACATTTACTGATGGTGAAACTGTTACTGGTAACTCAACAGTAAGAGATGTTGAGGTTTCGTTTACTGTAAAGGCAATTGTTTCCTCAACCGTTCTTGTAAATGATGGTATTCTTCATAGTGATGGTGAAGAAGTTGGTATTGAACTAATAGGAAATAGTTCAGCTGCAATTGTTGTAGATGGTCTGAAAAAAGGTTCTGTAAATGAAGTAATTATTGATGATGTTGGTTCTGGTTATGAGGTAGGTGATTCTGTAACATTTACTGCTCAAACAGCAGATGCAAATGTAAATGATGCAACTGGATTTGTTAGTATGATTGGTGGCGGTGTCCAACTTGAAACAGGAACACTAGATGATGCAGATATTACTGATGACTCTATTTTACTTGAAGATGGATCACTCTCATCTTTAATTCCAGTATTTGACATTCAACTTGAACAAGCATTGTCAGATAGTTTTGTAGGCGATGGTACAACTAAAGTATTTACTCTTGTTAATACAAATGCGAGTGTTGATGATTTAAAAATTAATTTAGATAATGTTTTAACATCAACAACAAATACTCTGACAGGGGATACCATATACGGTGTAAGTAGTACTACTCTTACTTTTGAAGAAGCGCCTGTAACTGGACTCCAGATATACGTTTACACAACAAGAAATGACAATCTTGTATTAGACGGAACTGATAGTGATAGCACAGATGAAAATCATAATATAATTTCTGACACAGTACAGGAAAGTTCTGATAACTACGCAACACCGACAGACCAATTAGTATTAGAATATGATACCTTTGCAACTGTTGCTGAATCTACATCAATACAAAAAGTTTATGTAAATAGCAATGGTGGTTATACAGACTTACCAACAGTTGCAGTTGCTTCCGCTGATACTGTTTCTGGTGCTAGTGCAAAACTTATTGCAACCACAACTGATATTGGTGCAGCAGAATCTTTAAAAATTACTGACTCTGGTTTTACTTATGAAACGGGCAATCCACCAGACTTGTCAGTTAGAGCTCACTTTGTTGTTAAAGATGTAACAGGAACTTTTGCATCTGGTAATTCTTTAACAACTCACACTGGTACAGTCAAAGGGTGGGATGCAAATACTCAAATCCTAGATACGACTTTTGAAAATGTTGTAAGGTTTGAACAAGAACAGGGTGGAACTTTTAATGAAGGTGTCCAACTTGAACAAGGTACACCAGAACAAGAGTTAGGTAGTATTGTACTAGAAACTGAACAAGATTTTACTGACGGTGAAAATATTATCTTGGATGGTACTGGAACATTTACTCCATCTCCACAAACTTTTACATATAAAGTTCGTGTTGCTAGAAATGCATCTGATACTGCAAACATTTTTGTAATTAATGATGAGGCACAACCTACTCTTGCACTATATGCTGGTAACACATACTATTTTGATTTATCAGATAGTTCATTGTATAATGCAATTGTAACAAAAAATCATCAATTAAGATTTTCTAAAACTTCTAATGGAACTCATAATAGTGGTGTTGCATATACTACTGGTGTAACAACCTCGGCCGCAGCTATTGACATAGGTACAACTGGTGCGTATATTCAAATTCAAGTTGCTTATGCAGTTCAAGGTTTGTATTACTATTGTGTAAATCATTCTGGAATGGGTGCTGCAGCACTTACTCCTCATTACGAAACTACGATTAATGATGCTGGTAGTAATATAGTATTCGACTCAACAGATAGAGGCCCTAACATTGCACTTATGTTATTGAATGAATCTGGTGATGTTGGTGCAAATGATACAGACAATGTAATCTTAGAAGACGATAGTGGAGATATACATTTAGAAGAAACCGTAGATGGTCAACTTGCAGATGTTGGTGATAAACTTTTAATTGACAGATATCACGAAAGAAATAATAGTCAGTTCTTACTTTTCGATGGAACAAATTCTTCTGGTGCAAATGCTGGTGAAAGAGTTGCAAATGAAGTAAGTGGTCAAGGTAGTATTATACTAAATGGAACAGATGTAGATAGCACAGATGCAATGGGGTCATTGTTATTAGCAGATGAAACTGGTAATGGTCAACTTACCCTAAACGGTACAGACAGTTCTTCAACGGATGCTGCTGGTCACATTATTAATCAAGACCCAATAGATTTCTCAAAACAAAACGTCACTATCACGGATTCTGGTGGTGCAACTGCGACAATTATGACTGCTGATATTGCAACGGCATCCTCTAGTGTAGCCACACAATCTACAGATATTGGTTCTTATTCTAGTATCAATAGTAGGTTAGGACAAGACTTGGTTCGTGTCCAAGATTCTTATTACTACCAAGACTATTCATATGAGGTACAGATTGGTCAGTCGTTTGCAACATATATCAACGAACTCAAGAAAGCAGTTCACCCAGCTGGTTTCCAACCATTCGGTAAGGTTACTCTTGCAACTCTGGTTTCTGCAGCGATAGGAACAACTGGTGCTGGTCTGTCTGGTTACACAGGAGATACTCAAACATTCTCTCCAATACTTGGTTCTGTTCTTGAGACAATCTTTAGTCAAGTTCTTCAGAGTAGACTACAAGTTCCTTCAACAACCACTTACGATGGTCAAGTTGCACTTGGAAGTCGTGATGACCAACTGATACAAGAAGATGGAAGTTTACCAGGCGACAATCTTGTTCTTGATGCATCTGCTAGTGACACTGATGTAGGTGCTAATATTATATTTGAAGATGATGCGTTACTTGCAGAAGATAACAAAACATTTATTATATTAAACGGAACAGATGCATTAAGTGCAGATGCTGGTGACAACATTATGATACCATCAACTGATGGTATTGATCTTGAGGATGGTATTCACCAAAGTGGAGATGCGTTCTTATTTGAAGCAGAAGGTAAGACATATACTGATGATATAACTTCTGGAACAGGTGATGGCGCTGGTCGTGTTATGGCAGAAACATCACACGCACCATCTGGTAATTCTGATCGTTCATTTGTAACTGAAAAGAAAATAAAAGTCATATCCCAATCTGATAGAGCTTTCTTTGAAAAAAATATTCTTCTTTATCTTGCAGATACACCATTTGGAACAACCAATGAAAATTGTGGGATTACTCTTGAGTCTGGAGCTGGTAATTTAACAGACAGTTTAGTACTAGATGGACAATTACCTTTTGATGAAGGTACAGGTGCTAACATTGTATTTAACGGAACTGACATATCAGGTTCAGATGCTGGAGACAATGTATTATTAAATGGTACAGACGCAAACTCAAATAATGATGGTGATAAGTTACTAAGTGAATCTGGTATCTTCTCATTCCCATTAGGATTTAGAGTTGATGTGGGTGATAGGTTCTTGTTTGATTCAAATCATAATGATGAAACTATTCCTTTGTCGGATGTATCATCATTTACGTTTGACCAAATTCGTAGAATAGACCAACTTGATTTAGATAATACTGATGATTCCTTAACATGGGGTCGTGACATTGATGGTATTACTATGGAAGATTTTGGTCAGATAATTTTAGATGGAACAGATGATTCTTCAACCAATGCTGGTTTTAAACTTGCACATGAAACTACAAAAAGAAACTACTTTACTTTAGAACAATCTGGTACTCTTGTTGTTGAAGACCATTCAACAAACTCAAATCTTGCAAGAATGGAATTAGGTGATGGTACTAACGAAGAACTAGGTAATATATTATTTGAAGATGCAATCAATCCACTAGAATCTGGAAACATCAAACTAGAATATGATGATGAAGAAAGTGTAATTATTTTAAATGCAACAGATTCATCTGACAGTGATGCTGGAGATAAAATAGACTTAGAAGATTCATTGAGACTAAGAAATGTAGATGTTGTTTTGTTAGAAACACATAAACTAATTAGATCAAGAGGTCATATACCAGAGAGTAATTATACACTAAATAGTACGAGTGTTATTACAAAGGGTCATGTACAACAAGCTGAAATTACCGTCAGAAGTACAGGTGACATTGCTCTAGAAGATGGAACAGATACCACACACGGTTTCTTATTAGAAGAAACTAACGGAGATAATTTAGATTTAGAAGGTGCAACTGGTATAACCTACTAGGACAACTTGTATAAATAAGATAAAGGTGTAAAAATGTCGGCAATCATTACAGAAAAATTTAGACAACATAATGCAAATCAATTTGTTGAGTCGTTTACAGAAGCGGCTGCATCAACATATTATTTGTTCTTAGGGAAAGCAACTCCATTTTCTTCAACCACAACAGGTGGTACAGATAGTTCTCCCCCAACCCCAGCAGATAGTCCAGAAGATGAATTTCGTTCATGGGATTCTATGTTAGGTGCAAAACTTATTACCTCTTCAGATATTAAGTATGCAGCTCCTCGTAGAAACTGGGCAAACGGTACAGTCTATGATATGTACAGACATGATTTATCATCATCAAATACTTCTACATCTGGTTCGTCAAATCTTTACGACTCTACATTTTATTTTATGACCTCTGATTATAAAGTTTATAAAGTACTTGACAATAATGCTGGTGCTGCATTTAGTGGTTCTGAACCATCATCAACTTCTACCTCACCTTTTGAAGCTGGTGGTTATGTTCTTAAATATATGTTTACAATTTCTACTTCAGATTTTGCAAAGTATGGAACAACAGATTTTATTCCAGTAACAACAGACTCAACAGTTAATGCTGCTGCAACTGATGGTGCAATTGAAAGTATTTCTGTCACTGCTGGTTCTGGTTATACCGATGGAACTTACTATAGTGCTGTTTATGGAGATGGTACAAGTGCTGGAACATCTTCTGGTGCAATTGTAAGAATTACAATATCATCTGGTTCAATCGTTTCTTTCGGTTTGACTGCCGGTACTGATACAACAGTTCATGCAGCAGGAACAGGTTATACATTTGGTTATGTTAATCTTGGTTCTGATTACATATTCTCTGACTCTAGTTTATCATCATCAACAACAATTGGTGGTGGTTCTGGTGGTGCAATTGAAGTTATTATCAGTCCAGATGATGGTCATGGTGCAAGTGCAATTACAGAACTTGGTGCTCACTATGTGATGGCCGCAGTAACAATTACACAAGCAGAAGGTGATGACTTTACAACTGGAAACGATTTTCGTTCAGTAGGTTTAGTTGTAGACCCGACAAATTTTGGAACATCAACCGTAGCAAGTGCAACAACTCGTAGACAAACTTATGTTACAAAGTTAGATACAAGTAGTGGAACATTTCAAGCAGACGAAGTTATTACACAAGCAACAACTGGTGCAGTTGGTAAAGTTGTAGAATGGGATAGTACTTTAAGTCTCCTATATTATCAACAGGAAAGTTACAAAGGATTTGGAACAAATGCGACTACAGGAAACTATGTTGCATTTAGTAGTACAAATCAAATAACTGGTTCAACCTCTGCTGCAACTGGAACTACAGCTGGAACTACAGAAACAGTAACACTTGCAAACAGCAATACACTCACTCTGACTTCTGGATATGCTAATCCAGAACTACAAGCAGATAGTGGTGATATTATTTACTTGGAAAATAGAAAACCTATACAACGTGCTTCTGATCAAACAGAAGACATTAAAATTATTATTGAATTTTAGGGATAAAAAATGGCTCAACTTACCAACTTAAACGTATCACCATATTATGATGATTTTGATAAAACTGATAATTTCAACAGGGTTTTATTTCGTCCTGGCTTTGCAGTTCAGGCAAGAGAACTAACAACACTACAATCCATTCTTCAAAATCAAATTGAAGAACATGGTAATCATATTTTCAAAGAAGGTACAGTTGTAGTTCCTGGCCAAATGTCATTTTCAAATTCATATTATTCATTAAAACTTGAATCTACTTTTGGTGGTGAAGATATTGTTGTAAGTCAATTTTATAATGAAAATGATCCTACTATCTTAACAGGTGCAACATCTGGTGTTAAGGCAAAAGTTATTGGTTATCAAGATGGAACATCTACTACAAATCCATATCTATTTGTTCAACCAGTTCAAGCTGGTACAGATAATGAGTCACTTGTAGCTACAAATGGTGAAAGTTTAATTGCTGACAAAACCATTACACATACTACAACATATGCTTCTGGTGTTGCTTCTTTAACTTCCTTTAATGAAACTCAAATAAATGCCAGCGATGGAAAAACTTTGAGTTGTGTACAAAAAGGTTCAGCCGTATCTGTAGAAGACGGTGTATACTATATTCGTGGACAGTTTGTTAGAGTTTATAAACAAACACTAGTATTAAGTGTGGGTCTTAGTGATGAATCAGGTCGTATTGGTTTTACAATTGGTGAAGAATTGATTACTCCTGAGACAGATATAACACTTACCGATAATGCCACTGGTTCTTCTAACTATGCAGCAAAAGGCGCACACAGATTAAAAATTACTCTTACACTTTCTAGACTTCCTCTAGGTTCAGCACAAGATACTAATTTTGTTGAAGTTATGCAAATTAGGTCGGGTGCTGTAATAAAAAATGCAAGGGCAACTGAATATTCAGTTATTGGTAAAGAACTTGCTAGAAGAACATTTGACGAATCTGGTGATTATACAGTAAGACCATTTACATTTGATATAAAAGAATCCATTGATAATGATTATAAAGGAAAAACATATAACGGTGTATATGCAACTGGAGCAACAACTGATGACCGTATGGTAGCAAGTGAAAGTCTTTTAGCTATTGCAGTAAGTCCTGGCAAAGCATACATCAAAGGATATGAAATTGATAAAATTGGAATTACGTTTGTTGATTTAGATAAAGCAAGACAGTTTAATACAGTTAATGCTAGTGTTTCGACATTTAATGTGGGTAATTTTGTAAGAGTTACAAATATGTTTGGTATGCCTGATACATCAAATATTACTGGTGAAACAACTCCATACAAAGAAGTTCAATTATTTAATTTATCAACTTCAACAAGAGGAAGTACCTCTGGTACTATGATTGGTGTTGCAAGAGCTAGAACTCTTGAACACGAAACAGGAACACAGGGTGCAACGGATTCCCAATCAAAACTATATTTGTTTGATTTAAGAATGTTTACAGTTTTATCAATAAGTGATACTCCAAGTCCTACACTTATTGCAACACACACAACAGGTGGAGTGCAGATTAAAGGTGCAACTTCTGGTGCAACTGGATTTGTCTTTGGTAGTCAAACTAGTACAAATAAAATCGTACTTACAAATGTTGTTGGAACTTTTGCGAGTGGTGAAAAACTTATTGCATCAGATTCTGCTGAAACTGGAAAACTAATAGAAAATGCTGCAAATGCAGATATTACAATTGTAGCAACAGATTTTCAAGATGCAGTTACCTCTCATAGTTTTTCTGAAGTTCGACAAGTATTTATGGACGATCCTGATACTAGTGAAGACTTTACTGCTGATATTGTTTTGTCTACTATTGATAGTGATGCAAGGGCAACTATTGATCGTACTGATGCTGCTGGTGCAGATAAAGATGATAAACTTTTAAATGAAGATGGTTCTTCTTTTGTTGGGTTAGAACCTATCAGAGAATCAAGATTAATTGAACCAGAAAAAAATGTTTCTGTTTTCAAACTTCCTGAGAAAATTATTAAAACTCTTCTTACTGTTGATAACAATGGTGCAAGTGATACACAGTTTACAGTTCGTAGACAATTTGTTGGAACAACAAACTCATCTGGTGTAGTATCATTTACCGCTGGTAGTAATGAAACATTTACTTCATTTACTGCATCAGACTTTGCATTATCAGTTCTTTCTGCTGGTGATGGTTCTGCTGTGGCCGGAGATCATATACTATTAAATTCAACTAAGGTAACTGGTGGGGGAACTTCAACCTTAACAATAACAGATGATACGCTTCTTGGTGCTTCTGCAAAAGTAAAAGTTATTACAACTATAACAAGAACAAGTGTTGCGATAAAAACAAAAACAACTAATCTTTCTAAACAACTTAAAGTTTTAGCAACAGATGCTGATGGTGCATATGGAACAAGAGCAACCGATACAGAAATTTCTTTAGGTCGTGCAGATGTTTATAAATTACAAGCGGTGTTTGATTCAGAATCTACAAGTGCAGATGCATCTGCACCAGAATTTACAATATCTTCAGTAGTAGGAACGTTTGTTAGAGGTGAAAAAATTACTGGTGCAACCTCTGGAGCCACTGCAAGAATTATTACAACAAGTTCTCCTGTATCATATGTTTTGGTTGGTGGATTTGGTGCAACAGATTTTCTTGCTGCAGAAACTATTACTGGTGCATCTAGTGGCACAACAGCGACCGTAGGAACTCTCACAGCAGGGTCTAAAGTTATTACCAGTAGTTTTGTACTAGATACTGGACAAAGAGATAATTATTATGATATTGCTCGTATTGTAAAAAAATCATCTGCATCTGTTCCTTTGGGTAGACTTTTAGTTGTTTACGATTTCTTAGCTCATGGTGCTGGAGATGTTTTCACTGTTGATTCATACAGTAGCATTGGTGGACAAATGCAATATGATGATATTCCAGTTTACACTGCTACAAAAGTTGATCCAGATCAAACAGAACCAACTGGTTCATTTCAACTAAGAGACAGTTATGATTTTAGACCAACAGTAGAAGATATTGCTGGTGCGTCATCTACGCTTTCTGTCGTTGATCAAATTACATCAAGTTCATTTGATTTTGTCAACAGACAATTTGATGGAACTGGTGCATCCACAGTAGATTTTCCAAAACCAGCAAGTAATCTACAATCAGATTTTGAATACTATATTCCATATAGAGCAACTTTATTTATGACATCAAAGGGTCAATTAAAAATTGTCTATGGTACTGCTAGTGAAAATCCTCTACCACCAAAAGACATTGAAGATGCTCTTAAACTTGCTACAATGTTTATCCCTGCTTATACATTTGCACCAGAAGATGTTGTTGTAAATAGATATAAAACTCAAAGATTTACAATGAGAGATATAGGTAAATTAAAAAATCGTATTGAAAGACTTGAAGATGTTACTTCATTGACCTTACTTGAAAATCAAGCTCAAGCGTTTGAAATTCAAGATCAAAATGGTTTAAATCGTTTTAAGTCTGGATTTATAGTAGATAACTTTACTGGTCATACTGTAGCGGCCGCAGACAATAAAGATTATAGGGCTGCTGTAGATATTCAAAAAAGAGAACTAAGACCAAAATGTGTTATGAGAAATATTGATTTAGTTGAAAGTGTATCTACTGATGCAGGGAGAACTGCCGCTGGATATCAAAGAACTGGTGATTTACTTACACTTCCATATACTTCAGTAGAAATGATAAATCAACCATATGGTACAAGAGTTGAAAATGTACAACCATATATGGTTTCTCAGTGGGTTGGTAGGATAGAACTAAAACCACACGGAGATGAGTGGTTTGAAACTGAAATTGCACCAACAGTAACTAAAGATGTTGATGGAAACTATGATACTGTTCTTGCAGATAATAAAAACTCTCTTGGTACTTTTTGGAACGCTTGGGAAATATTTGGAGTAGGAACATCAACAGAAAATTTGGGTCAAGAGTGGGTTGCTTCTGGTGGTGATAAATACAATCAAAAATTAGTAAAAAAGACAAGAGAAGTTGTATCAACTACAAAAATCAGAAGTGGTATTGAGACTACAATTACAGAAGATATTGTATTTAATTCTGGTAAATCAAAATCAACTGCACTTATTCCATTTGTCAGACCTAGAAATGTTGTATTTGATGGTCAATGTTTTATGCCTAATGTTAGATTGTATTTATTTTTTGATGGTGTAGATGTTAATAGATTTGTCACTCCAGCATCTGCATTTTATACGTCTGATACAACCATTGTTGCTGGAAGTCCTTTGATTACAACTTCGGCTGGAAGAATTGAGGGAACATTTGCAATACCAGATTATAAATTTGCAGATCAAGCTTCAGTTCCTAGATTTAAAACTGGTGAAATTGAGTTTAGACTTACAATGAGTTCTACTAATAATAGAATAGGTTCTGGTAGAACTACAGTTCAAACACCCTCAGCAGGACAATCTATTTATAAAGCAGTTGGAATACTTGAGACAACACAAGAAACAATAACAGCAACAAGAAACGCTATAATTGTACAGAATGATGTTGATGATAAAACTGTAATCGAAGATAAAGGTGAAATTACTAAAACAACCATTGGTCAACGAATGTCGAAACCAAACTATAGCGAGCATCAAGGCACAGGTGGTGGCGAGGTG
>Ga0209634_1002410_pt1 | contig 13101 bp, 9 predicted proteins | sample LinPmetageLP40_FD_184043 | JGI IMG/M metagenome (GOLD analysis project Ga0209634, IMG submission 184043) | Marine viral communities from the Pacific Ocean - LP-40 (SPAdes) (version 2) | ecosystem: Environmental > Aquatic > Marine > Oceanic | place: Pacific Ocean | collected 2010-08-26
ATCCCGACACCCATTGCTCGTTTTTTGGGATGGTGATAGTAGGAGTTGCGGTAATCTTCGTGAGCTGTTAAGTGCTTTTTGGGTATAAGCATTTCTATCTTTTGACCAACAACTTCCTTTTTTTGATATCCGAATGTGTCGGTAAATGCAGGATTGGTATAGGTTATTCTCCCTTTTTGATCTGTAATAATGATGGATTCTGAAGCAGATTCCACCACCATTTCATACAGGTTTTGAGGGGGCTTCTTTTGGTCTGTATTGGAGTTGAGTGAATCCATAAGAGATTATTCCGAAGAAGATGGATAGCGCTCAAAGATTTTAGACACCACTTTATTTATCCTGTCTTCTACGTTTTTATATTGTTTGCCTAGCACCCTAGACGCTGATCCTTGCCATACGAGCTCATTTTTTTCACGATCTACCAGGTGAATCACCAAAGTGCCTTCATCATAATTATAAACAATTACCTGGTCTGAATTTCCAAACTGATGTTCTCCAAAAGTATTCACAGCATAATCGTGCTTGTTTTTGATGATGATATGATAATCTACCAATAGGTCTGAATTGTTATCGTCAAGAGTAAATCCAAGTTTATTCATCTCAAGGTTGATTGCCTTTTTCAGCCTTTTTCTATTAAGTTCATTGTCATACTGGGGATCATTATAGTTTTTGGATTTGTCAATATCAGATTCACTATCGTCTGACCAGGCATAGCTTTTATAGACTGCAAAATTTGCTTCGCTGTCCTTATCAGAGTTGATCAACAGTTCAGGAGAACATGCTGAAACAATAATAAGCAGTACGATGCAGCCTATTTTATTCATGATATCTGACTGTTTTGTTTGTGTAAATAAAAGTATGATAAGCAACCGACAGGATAAATGACTGCTGTCACAGAAATGAATGATATTGATCAATGATTTAATTGTTCAGAATTAATCATAAAAAACTATCTAGATTCCCACCTAAGTGGGAATGACGTCCTAACTTAATTAAGTGCGTCATTCCTGCGGAGGCAGGAATCTAGATAGAGCCTGTCTAGATAGGTTCTTTATACCAGAACAGACAATCATACCAATAATATCTTTAGCATTCGATTCAATGACAAACATTTTCGTCAATGATGACTTTGATCATTGGAGCAGGTAGGTTTTATCACATACCTTTATACCCATCAAACGAGCGATAAAAGGTCGAACGTGTTTCGGATCAAACGAATACAACTTTGGGAAATCTTTGCTTCTAAGGAAGTCAATGTGGGAACAACTTGAGATTAGTCTGATTAGATTTTAGTAGGTATTTCTTTTTAGGAATAAATACCGAAGATGAAACCATAATAACAGTAGTTTGGCATTTTACAGTTTCTCAGGAAGTTGTAAAGTGAAGTGGGAATAGCTTTCAAGGAAGGTTATTCCCACTTTGTGTTTTAGGGCGATACCTACGAAACACTAATAAGGATACACACTTATAAGTCATCCCGGTAGGGATCTTTACCATCATGACTATCATCCTTGGTTCATGTCCACATCCTTTTATCGTGTCCCCACGAAACAAAGTAATGTTCATGAACGAATTGATTGTGGAAACCTTCTCCATTTCGCAATTTTTCTAGTAGGAATGGCAAAGTTCCCTTCGGGATGACTTGCATTGTGGAGAGACTACATCAATCAAAGAATATACTTGTTTTAAAAACGATTACCATGTATTTATTCTCCATTGCTCCTGTCTGAACGACAAGCAAGCTGCGATGAAAATAATAGTCGATAAAATAACAGGAGAACCTCCTAATATAATAAACCAACCTGTATTGTCATCGAACCTTCCTGTATAAAAAATAGTCGAAACATGGCTGACGATATTTTTGAATTATGATAAATCAAATGCTTCAATATGTAGGCAATGACAAACATTTTCGTCAATGATGACTTTGATCATTGGAGCAGGTAGGTTTTATCACATACCTTTATACCCATCAAACGAGCGATAAAAGGTCGAACGTGTTTCGGATCAAACGAATACAACTTTGGGAAATCTTTGCTTCTAAGGAAGTCAATGTGGGAACAACTTGAGATTAGTCTGATTAGATTTTAGTAGGTATTTCTTTTTAGGAATAAATACCGAAGATGAAACCATAATAACAGTAGTTTGGCATTTTACAGTTTCTCAGGAAGTTGTAAAGTGAAGTGGGAATAGCTTTCAAGGAAGGTTATTCCCACTTTGTGTTTTAGGGAATTGAACACTTATTAATAGTACCTCATTCAGAGACCGGAGTTTAAAAAAACTAGCGTAGGGAAATGACAGTATGTTTATCATTACACACTTATAAGTCATTCCGTTAGGAATCTTTACCACGATGAAAGAAACAGCAGTCTATTGTTGTGGTAAAGATTTCTCCCTGCCTTTGTCGGTTGCTGTCGCTAAAGCTTCAGCGACAGCGTGCAGACAGGCGTTTCACTCCGAAATGACTTCTTAGTGAAGACCGCAAGCACCGTTGAGAGATCTGTTCTAAACCAGTGTAGAGCAGTGGACACCAATCTGTCAATGGTAGGATACTTGTAGCCGAATAATCTCGACTGATATTGAGACTCCTGCCCGAAAGCAGGCGGGCTTCACTCCGTTCTGAATGACAATGTAGAGTTTTCTTAGAGACACTATTTAAGTAAAGTGTGAATTTTAAGTCACGAAGAGTGCCTTATTATAACCCCGATGATCAAGATCATTTCGCACTTTGATTTCGATCATTGATAGGTCTTCACACCTCCACTAATTTAGTATTCAAAATAAACATATTTATTAACCATAAAAAGATTAGAGTTATGACACTATTAGCAAGAACATCGCCACTCTTCCCAAGCAAGCCTTCATTCCTATCAGGATTTTTCGATGATGATCGACTTTGGAATTTTGATTTGGGTAATGGACTCGTTGCCAAAGCACCATCCGCAAATGTGATTGAAAACAATGATGAATTTGTCATTGAATTGGCTGCCCCGGGAATGACTAAAAAGGATTTCAATATTGATGTAGAAAATGGAAACTTATGCATCAGTAGTGAAAGAGAAGAAGAAACTAAGGAAGAAGACGATAACTTCACTAGAAGAGAATTTAGCTACAATTCTTTCTCAAGATCATTCTTACTTCCAGAAACAGTAGAAGCTGAAAAAATAAAAGCCAAGTACCAAGATGGTATTTTGAAACTTGCAATTCCTAAAAAACCAGAGGCTAAAAAACTGGAGAAAAAGCACATTGCGATCAGCTAATTCTAAGGAATCATAGCATTTGACCAAAGAAGAAAGGCAGGTAAAAAACACCTGCCTTTCTTATAAATAAGAAAAAATGAACTTCAAAAAGATACTCGTACCCATAGATTTTTCTTCATGTTCCAAGAACGCTTTGAAAAATGCGCTACAGCTGGCGAAAAAAACAAAAGCAGAGTTATTGTTGTTGCATGCTTTCCAAATTCCTGTCGCCCATGGAGAACTAGGCTCGCAAACGATCATTATGGGATTGGCAACTGATATTGAGAAAGACATCGAGCAAGATTTTGAGAATCTCAAAAAGGAGTTTCCTGAACTAAACGATATTAACTACAGAAGCCAGATCAAACATGCCTACCCAATTGATGGTATATTAAGTGCGGTATTCACAGAAAAAATCGATTTGATAATAATGGGTACCCATGGGGCTTCGGGCATTGATGAAATCATAATGGGTACCAATGCCTACTCGGTGATAAAAGACTTGAGATGTCCCGTATTGGTTATTCCTGAAAAAGGAGGTCTCGATAATATAAATCGCCTGGCCTATGCCAGTGATTACAAGCATTTAGAAGATATGTCGGTATTGAATCCGATGATCGATTTAGCAGTGCTATATGATGCGGAGATTGATATTCTTCACCTGAGTGACAAGAAAGAAATGACTACGGAAGAAGCTGATGAGGCTGAGATGATTGAAAACCAGCTAAAAGATGTCAAGCATACATATCATTTTAGATCGGCAGAAGATATCGAACAATCGCTTAATGATCATATCACTGAACGGCAAATTGATATGCTGGTGATGATTCCTCGAAAGCATAAATTTTTCGAGAAACACTGGACGAAGAAAATGGCATTCCATTCGAAGACGCCTTTGCTAGCACTTCCCAGTTAACCTATTTCAGGTTTAAACGCAAAGAACACGATAGGACCGCAAGGGTCGCAAGGATTTTCTTTGCGATCTTTTCCAAGGTTCGTGTCCTCACGAACCTTTTTATAACTCTGAAATGGGCAGTGAGAACCTGCCTAGCCAGTCAGGCAGGCACAGCCCATGGTGGATAAAGGGACTTTATAGACAGACGCTAACCAAGTGCTATCTATCAACAATTTTATGAAAAAATTATCTGCTGATAAACGTCATTTATCTCACTAACTACCGTCATAGTGAATGGGCTGAAACAGTTCTACTTTAGTACTAAGTAAACGAACTAATGAGATGAAGTATGTTCAAGAATTTGATAAAATAGACCTCAGCAATATTGCTACTGTAGGTGGCAAAAATGCTTCGCTAGGGGAGATGATCCAAAAGCTAACGCCAAAAGGAGTGAGTGTCCCCAATGGGTATGTAGTGAATGCCCAAGCCTATTGGGATTTTGTGGATGACAACTCACTGAGACAGCCACTAACACAGAAGCTAAAGAAACTGGATACGGAACAGTTTTCAAATCTGAGAGCAATAGGTAAGGCATGTAGAAAAATGATCCTGGCAGGAGAGATTCCCATTGCTATTCAAACTGAGATCATCACACAATTTGAATTGTTGAAAGATGAGTATCAGGAGCGTATTGAAGTAGCTGTGAGGAGTAGTGCTACGGCCGAAGATCTTCCCCAGGCAAGTTTTGCAGGGCAGCAGGAAAGTTATCTGAATATACAAACGGACAGAGAACTAATAGCCGCATGTCACAAATGCTATGCATCACTCTTTACGGATCGGGCGATCAAATACCGTGTTGATAATGGTTTTGAGCATATGGATGTTGCCTTGTCGATAGGTGTGCAAAAAATGGTGCGATCAGATAAAGCTTGTGCAGGTGTATGTTTTACCATTGATCCTGAAACAGGTTTTGAGGATTCGATTATAATAAGCAGTAGCTGGGGACTGGGCGAAAATGTAGTCAAGGGAAGTGTCACTCCCGATGAGTTTTTGGTGTTCAAACCAACTTTGAAACAGGGTAAAAGTGCATTGATCTCCAGAAAGCTGGGGAGTAAAGAGAAAACCATGATATACGCTGTCAATAAGGCAAATACCGCAGGTGCCATCGAAACTACGACTGTCAATCTTAGCACCAAAACAGCACTCCAAAAACAGTTTACACTCAATGAGAATGAAGTCATCCAACTGTCAAAATGGGCAATGGAAATAGAAGCCTACTACGGTCGCCCGATGGATATAGAATGGGCTAAGGATGGTTATTCCAATGAATTGTTTATTGTGCAAGCACGACCTGAAACGGTACATTCTCAATCAAAAAATAAATATATTTTTCACAACTATCAACTAAAGGAGAAGGGTGAAATATTGGCGGAAGGCAAAAATGTGGGAAGCAAGATCGTTGCTGGAAAGGCACGGTTGCTAAGTTCTCCAGAAGAAATCGAATTGCTTGAAGAGGGTGAAGTGTTGGTGACATCGATCACCAATCCCGATTGGGATCCCGTATTGAAAAAGGCTGCTGCTATAATCACCGATAGGGGAGGAAGAACAAGCCATGCGGCAATAGTCGCACGAGAGATAGGAGCGGTGGCGGTAGTGGGTACAGGCGATGCAACTCAGCGGATCAAAGATGGACAGGTGGTCACTGTTTCATGTGCGCATGGTAATATAGGGACGGTTTACAATGGAAAGCTGAGATGGGAAACTTCAGAAATAGATATGAGGAAAATCAAATTACCTGATACCAAAGCCATGTTTATTCTCGCAGACCCTGGTCAGGCTTTCAAATTGTCAACATTGCCAAATCATGGCGTAGGACTGATGAGACTTGAATTTGTGATCAATAACACCATCCAGATTCACCCCATGGCTTTGATTCACTTCAATGAATTGATAGATAAGAAGGCAAAAAGAAAAATCGAAATATTGACAGCTGGGTATGATGATAAGAAGGAATACTTCATAGAGCACTTGTCACAGGCTGTTGCTACGATAGCCGCTGCATTTTACCCGAAAGAGGTCATCGCCAGAATGAGTGATTTCAAAACCAATGAATATGCACACCTGATAGGTGGGGATGAGTTTGAACCTCATGAAGAGAATCCTATGCTTGGATGGAGAGGCGCATCCAGGTATTATCACCCGGGATACCGTGCTGGATTTGAATTGGAATGTAAGGCTATGAAGCGGGTGAGAGATGAGATGGGATTGACCAATCTCAAGCTTATGTTACCATTTTGTAGGACTCCTGAAGAAGGCAAGAAAGTGCTGAATCTGATGGCAGATAATGGACTGAAAAGGGGGAAGAATAACCTAGAGGTTTACGTGATGACTGAGATACCCAGCAACGTCATACTTGCTGAACAATTTGCAGATATATTTGATGGATTCTCGATCGGATCGAATGACCTCACTCAGCTCATACTAGGTATTGATAGAGATTCGGAGATCCTTAGCGATTTATTTGATGCACAGAATAAGGCTGTCAAAAAGATGATTGCTGATGTCATCAAAGTGGCTAGAGAAAAAAATGTTCAAATAGGTTTTTGTGGACAGGCTCCTAGTGATTTTCCTGAGTTTGCCCAGTTTCTGGTTGAGCACGGTATCAATAGTGTTTCATTCAGTCCTGATGCACTACTAGAAGGCATTGAAAATATAAATATGGCAGAAGAGGCTATAGATTCAGAACTGGTTCTGCATTGAGCGAACTATTTCTTTCCGAGGTTTCGTGTCCTCACTACAACTCTGAAATGGGCAGTGAAGACCTGCCTAGCCAGTCAGGCAGGCGCAGCCCATGGTGGCAATGTCGTTGAGTTAAGGTCATTCTGAAACAAGTTCAGAATGACAGTGGTGATTAGCTAAATCCTTAACTCAACGACATTGACCCATGGTGGGCAAGGATACTTTATAGACAGACGTTATTTAGATATGAACCACAATAATCAGTTACCGATATTATGGAATTAGCAAATTCAAATAAGAATGATATTTTTCTTAAAATACTTCAGTATTCCTTTTTCAGCATCGTCTTACTGTATTTTGGGAAACCTCTTTTCATTCCATTGAGTATAGCATTGCTGATAGCCTTCATATTGTTCCCTCTATGTAGGTGGATGGAAAACCACCGAATCTCAAAAGTAGCTGCCATATTTTTAAGTCTATTGTTGTTATTGGTACTCACCAGTACGGTGATAGGTCTATTATCCTATCAGTTTGCTGAGTTTATGAAAGAATGGCCTGCACTGCGAATTAAGCTTGATATTGGACTTCGAGATGCGGATAGATTGTTCTCAGAGTCATGGTTCACTGTGTTTTTGGATGAGGAGACTGGTTTGATCGGTAGCATCACCAATTACGCTTCCGGGCATATTTTACCGCTTATTCCTCAAACCATATATCAGTCTTCTGTTTCTTTGGTATTGCTGGTTTTGATTCCGGTATATGTTGCGCTCATTTTATATTATAGAGATGTATTGGTAGATTTTTTATATCATATTTTCCCGAAGTCATCAGCGCATTATATCAAGAATATCCTTCCTGATGTGATTATGACCTATTACAATTTCATCAAAGGCATGGGACTTGTCTATTTGATAGTTGGCGTGCTCAATAGCATAGGTCTGGCAATTATAGGTATTCCAAATCCTATTTTCTTTGGTTTCATCGCTTCCATTCTTACGTTTATCCCATATGTCGGAATCACGATTGGAGCACTTCTTCCTATGACCATTTCCTGGCTTCAGTATGACTCTATATTTTATCCTATTGCAGTAGTTGTTGTATTCGTGATCGTACAGATATTGGAGGCCAACATCATATTTCCACTGGCAGTGAGTAATAAGCTGAAGATCAATGCACTTGTCACCATTATTGTCATCATCGGAGGCGGGATTCTATGGGGAGCGTTGGGAATGGTGCTATTCATACCCTTCACAGCCATACTTAAGCTTATTGCCGATCAATCGGAGGATATGAAAGCTATTTCAATCTTGCTAGGAACTAGAAGTGATCGAGATCAAGTTTCTGGTTGACAGATATCATTCTATTGCAACAAGTTCCTTGCTACCTTATCCAATGCAAATCTGTACGCAATGAATACTCAGAACGGATGATATAAACATATCTAATGGAAAATAAAACAAACAAATCTACCACAGACCCTAAAATTCCTAAAATCACAATTCAATGGTTTTACATCATTCTCATGATCGGTTTTGCATTGTTTATGCTTTCCAACAATAGTTCGGTTCCTGTCATAACGAGTAAGCGATTTGAGCAAAAGATGTTGCTTGAGAAGGATGTTGAGAAAATTGAAATAGTCAATGAGAAAAAAGTCAATGTCTATATTAAACAGGAAAAACTCAATAATGAGCAATACAAAGATGCTGCGAAGAGTTTTATGGGCAATAAGAACGTCAATGGTCCTCACTATTCATTCAACATTGGTTCGGTAGAAGTGTTTCACCAAACACTAGAGGAGGCACAGAAAGATCTTTCTAAATCAGATAGAATCGAAGTGATTTATACCGAGGAGCAGAACTGGTTGAACAATACGATTAGCTGGTTGCTGCCATTTGCGCTGATCTTTTTGTTTTGGACATTTATGCTTCGCGGAAGCACGGGCATGAAAGGTATGGGAACCTCTGTCTTTAATTTTGGCAAATCAAAGGCGCGTGAGATGAACCCTGATGCCATCAAAAAGATTACTTTCAAAGATGTTGCCGGATTGGAAGAAGCCAAAGAAGAGATTTTTGAGTTGGTGAAATTTCTCAAAAACCCTGAAAGATATAACAAGCTCGGAGCGAAGATCCCCAAAGGAATTTTACTTGTGGGGCCTCCAGGAACAGGTAAGACATTACTGGCAAAGGCCGTTGCCGGGGAGGCTGCAGTTCCATTTTTTTCATTGTCTGGGTCAGAATTCATAGAAATGTTTGTCGGAGTAGGGGCATCAAGAATGCGAGATCTTTTTGAGAAGGCGAAAGCCAAGTCTCCTAGTATTATTTTCATTGATGAAATTGATACGGTTGGACGAGCACGGGGCAAAGTGAATGCTTTTCAGTCCAATGACGAAAGAGAAGGCACCTTAAATCAGCTGTTAGCCGAATTGGACGGCTTCGGTACGGATACAGGAGTTATTGTGCTGGCAGCTACCAATCGAGGAGATGTGCTGGATCCTGCCCTGTTGCGCCCGGGGAGATTTGACAGGCACATACACTTGGAGCTACCCAATTTGAAAGAGAGGAAAGCTATTTTTGGAGTGCACATGACTCCGCTAAAATTAGGGAATGATGTTGATGTTGAAATGCTATCAGGACAAACTCCTGGTTTCTCTGGAGCAGATATTGCCAATATATGTAATGAGGCCGCCTTAATAGCAGCAAGAAAGGAAAGGGTAGCTATAGGGATACAAGACTTCATGGATGCGATAGACAGGGTAATAGGTGGGTTGGAAAAACGCACGAAGATAATCACTCCAGAAGAGAAGAAACGAATAGCCTACCACGAAGCTGGACATGTGACTGTGAGTTGGTTTCTGGAACATGCAAGCCCAGTACTTAAAGTTTCGATAATACCTCGGGGTAAGTCATTGGGTGCGGCATGGTACCTGCCTGAAGAACGTCAAATCATTACCCGATCGGAATTTATAGATGCAATTTGTACTGCTTTAGGAGGACGCGCTGCTGAAGACATTTTCTTTGAAGAAGTCTCTTCCAATGCAGTTGATGACCTAGAGAAAGTCACCAAACAGGCATATTCTATGGTGACTATTTATGGGTTGAGTAATAAGATCCGCAACTTGAGTTACTATGATTCCTCAGGACAATCAGAAAATGCACTTCACAAGCCATACAGCGAAAAGACCGCTGAACGAATAGATGAAGAAGTACAAAAAATTGTCGATGAAGCATACAGCCGAACAAATTCAATTCTTTTAGCGAACAAAGATAAGCTCATCGCACTTGCACAAAAACTAAAGGACAAAGAAGTGATACACAGAGATGTCATAGAGCAGATTTTGGGAAAGAGGTCATTCCCAAAAATAGTCTTGAATGCAAAGGTTCAAGAGGTTGATTGATTGGAGTTGATAACTCCTTTCTTTAGTAAAAATTGGTTTTTATTTCACGAAAGATATGTTTTAATAGAAATTTATCTTCCGTCAAAACCTTATAAGTCATTCCGTTAGGCATCTTTGCCACAATGAAAGAAGCAGTCTCTTGTTGAGGTAAGGATTTCTCCCTGCCTTTGTCGGCAGACAGGCGCTGCGCTGCGAAATGACTTGCATTGTGGAGAGACCCACCTTATAAGTCCTTTCCGTTAGGAATCTTTGCCACAATGAAAGAAGCAGTCTCTTGTTGAGGTAAGGATTTCTCCCTGCCTTTGTCGGCAGACAGGCGCTGCGCTGCGAAATGACTTGCATTGTGGAGAGACCCACCTTATAAGTCATTCCGTTAGGCATCTTTGTCACAATGAAAGAAGCAGTTGTGAGGCATCTTTTAATTTGGTTAGCTCATAGCTAATCTATTTTTTTTGTATTGCACTCATACCAGTTTGTAGCTTCTGATGTCTTGCTTTGAAATTTGTATTGGAGGGATTTATTTGCAAGATTGAAGTTCCCATAGTGCTCCTCATTTTCCTGATGCACATTATTTATGTGATTCATCCAAGGGGTCATGGTACTACTATTATTGCCATTTTGCCCATGGTTGCCCATGCCCATGCCCATGTTTCCATTCCAGCTACCGTTATTGCAATAATTGTTATCGGGCATTGGATAACCATAGTTTGCTTCAAAATCCTGTTCGGTGAAACACATCTGGGCATAATCCCCATCCGGATAAATATTCAGCATTACACTATCTGAAAACATGGGAGAACTGCACACTAACTGAACCGTAGAGTCATTTATGGCATGGACATAAATTGTGGCATCATTACTTGTCATATTAGTGTTCAAGTCTGTTATACTTCCCTGATAGGTACCTGTGATCATCTGTATTACTTGCTCACTAGTCTGGTCAGCAGGTAAAACATCCGAAGACTCACATGAAGTAAACAAAGCTGTGAGTATTATTCCAACTATAAGCCAGGCTTGCGCTTTATTCATTATATCCGGCTTTGACAATTTCGAAATTTGTTGCTTTTTCATAATTTACTTGTTTAAAAAATTAAAGACATGTTTTGATTTATCGACATAATACAAGTTCCGACTACATCTTTTCAAATTTTTTTATTTATACCTCATTCCTTTATGCGTTCTGTATTAATACTCTACAAATTTACACCACGATTTCTGCAATCTCATTGCAAAAGCACGGTGTGCTACAATAAACTAAAGATTATGAAAATTAAATTTAGCGGGGATAACACGCCTGGAAAGTTGCAACACAACCCGTATCGTATTAATATGACATGCTGGGAATGGCATGGGCTCTTGTGCATATCAGGCAATAATTGACTTGAATCACAAATTGATGAGGCTTGATTTTTAGTGTAGCCACCGATGACGTATTTTGCACGCAGTTGATTTTCAATAACCTATCATACCCAGGGAAATCGCTTTTAAAAGATAATAGCTCAATAGAATTCACTAACAAGCAAAAATTGCGAATTAAAACCAAGGGGTTCTTCATGAACCGAGTCGTGCCACCACTATGTTTGCCACGAGGGTGGGTAGTTGCAGTGACAATTACATCTAAATGGTAAGTGGTGGCACGACTAAGATAGTCTTTGAAAAGTAAAAGCGATTTTCCTGCTATCATACCCCGTCTTTGTTGGTGAACACCAACAAGGGAGCTACGTCATCACAATTTGTGCGTTCTGGAAAAAAATGTTAACCCTGAGGAGGACTCGTTGCTTTATGGTCAAACTTTTTGCTTCCTGTGTGCACATTCAGAACAAACTCCACTTATCACATAATTCGGACGAGACCCGATATAACCATCAGGCAAAGTAACCAACGGAACAGGTACTCTTTCCAGGCATATTGTACGTTCACATTGGTCACAGTGAAAGTGCACATGTGATACATGCAGGCAATTACTGGAACAAAGGGCATAACGTACAGAATCTTTGCCATCGAAAACACTGTGAATCAGGTGGTGTTCTTCAAAAGTTTTTATAGTCCTGTATAAGGTCACATGATCTACTTTATCAAAAAAGGATTCCAATTCATTTAAGTTTAGCGCATTTTCGGCATTATCCAGTTCTTTTAAAACCAGCATGCGCATGGCTGTAGGGCGTATGCCTTTATCTTTCAGCTGTAATTCGTATTTTGAATCCATATTCGTGCTCAACTGCTGATTTTTATTTAAACCGCATTCTTTGGATTCTCATGGCATTGAAAATGGCCAGCAGTGCTACCCCAACATCCGCAAAAACCGCTTCCCACATAGTGGCCATGCCCAGGGCTCCAAAAACCAGTACAATGAACTTCACCCCAAAAGCCATGCCGATGTTTTGCCATACAATCTTGTGGGTGGTCTTTCCAATTCTAATGGCTGTACCGATTTTAGAGGGCTGATCCGTCTGAATCACTACATCAGCAGTTTCTATGGAGGCATCCGAGCCTAACCCGCCCATGGCAATGCCTACATCTGCAAGCGTGATCACAGGGGCATCATTCACTCCATCACCAACAAAGGCGAGTTTGTGTCCCTGTTGTTTCAACTCTTCCACTTTTCTTACCTTGTCTTCTGGCAGCAGTCCTCCGAAGGCTTTATCAATCTTTAGTTCACCTGCCACTTTTTGGGCGATCCTTACATTGTCACCCGACAACATGATCAGGTTATTGACCCCCAGTTTGTGCAGGTCTTCCACGGCCTGTTTTGCATCTGCTTTTACCTGATCGGCAATAGTAATATATCCTCTGTAAGTTCCATCAATGGCTACTACCACAACGGTTTCTACAAC
>Ga0209634_1002412_pt1 | contig 13097 bp, 8 predicted proteins | sample LinPmetageLP40_FD_184043 | JGI IMG/M metagenome (GOLD analysis project Ga0209634, IMG submission 184043) | Marine viral communities from the Pacific Ocean - LP-40 (SPAdes) (version 2) | ecosystem: Environmental > Aquatic > Marine > Oceanic | place: Pacific Ocean | collected 2010-08-26
ATCTACACTCTTTTCCATATTAGATTTGTCATTAAAGGGTTGTCAACCAATGTGTTCCAGAAGTGGACGTTATATACTTGTGTACAATGGTGAAATTTACAATCATCAGAATTTAAGAAACCAAATATCACTTGTTTTTAAGGAAATTGATTGGAGAGGTTCTTCTGATACAGAGACCTTATTAGAACTCTTTGAGTTAAATGGTATAGAAAAAACATTGCACCAGTTGGAAGGCATGTTTTCATTCGGGGTTTGGGACTGTAAGAATAAAGAACTAACCCTTGCTAGAGATAGAGTCGGTGAAAAGCCACTATATTACGGATGGATTGGAAAAAACTTTGTTTTTGCATCTGAGTTAAAATCGATTAAGGAAAGTCCAAACTTTTCTAAAGAAATATCTACTAAAGCTCTTAATTATTATTTTGCTTTTAGCTATATTAAAGCACCTTATTCAATTTATAAAAATATTTATAAATTACCGGCAGGGTCAATTTTAACAATAAAAGAAAATGAGATTTACAATCCTCATGACCCTGATTTTAAATTAGAGGAAAATAATAATTTTAGTCTAAAATCGTGGTACTCTACATACGATTCTTACAAAAAAAATAAATTTAATCCTAATTTAAATAGTGAAAAAAAAAATATTAATACATTAGAAGAAATGATCTCTAATAGTGTTTCTTCACAAATGATATCTGATGTTCCTATAGGTTCTTTTTTATCGGGCGGTATAGATTCATCTTTAATTACAGCTTTAATGCAGAAACATAGTAAAAATAAAGTAAAGACTTTTACTATTGGATATGAAGATTCAAATTACGACGAATCTCTTTCTGCAAAAAAAATATCAAACTATCTTGGAACAGACCATACAGAGTTTATGCTTAGACCAAAAGATGCTTTTGATGCAATATTAAAAATGCACAATATCTATGATGAGCCATTTTCTGACTCCTCACAAATACCTACTTACCTAGTATCAAAACTTGCTTCTACAAAAGTTAAGGTAGCTCTTTCAGGAGATGGAGGAGATGAATTGTTTGGTGGATATAATAGATATTTATGGATCAGTAGTGTTTGGAAAAAAATATCTTTACTTCCATTTTCAACAAGAAAAATTTTAGGATCAGCTTTAATTAGTACACCAGAATTTTTTTGGAATGGATTAGAAAAAGCCTTTAAATTAGGATTTTTTAATATGAACATAGCAATGCTAGACAGTAAAGTAAAAAAACTTGCTAGCAGACTCAGGTACGTTAAAAGTTTTGAAGACCTTTACTTTAGTTTAGTTGTGGAGTTTAGGCCTGAAGACAATATTCTTCTCAAAAGCCAAAATATTAATCTTAATTTTGAAAAAGATTTAAATTTTCTAGAATTAAATAATATTGAAAAAATGATGGCAGAAGATAAAAGAACTTATTTAACTGATGATATAATGTGCAAAGTAGATAGAGCTTCAATGGCCAATAGTCTTGAAACGAGAGCTCCTTTTTTAAATCCTGATATTATAAATTTTGCATCTCATTTACCTCTTGAACAAAAAATTAAAGGAAATAAAGGGAAAATAAATTTAAGAAATATTCTTAATAAATATGTTCCAGAGCAAATGTTTGAACGACCAAAAATGGGTTTTGGTTTGCCAATTGATAGTTGGTTAAAAAATGATTTAAAAGATTGGGTATTTGAAACTCTAAATGAAAAAAAAATAATAAATCAAAAAATATTGAATTTTGAAACGGTTGATAGAATTTTAAAAGAGCATTATGGTCAAAAAAGAAATTGGGGACATAAAATATGGAGTATACTAATGTTTCAGACTTGGATGGATAATCAATAAATGTATGTATACCTAGGATTAATGTTCATTCCTGTATTTTTTATTTTAACTAAAAAAAACTACAGTAAAAAAATGTACGATAATCTTTTTATTTTTTTTATTTTATTTTTATTCTTATTTGTAGGACTAAGAACAGTAGGTTCTGATTACCATATATATGAAAGGCATTATCATACATTTCAGAATATTAAAACTTTTCTCCCAACTGCTAGTGGTGACTTAGCTTATGATTATTTAAACTATATTTTATCATCAAATGGCATTCCATTTTTTGTAGTCACATTGATTGCATCAGCAATTTTTATGTTTTCTTTATGGCTATTTTTAAAAAATCTTCCTGACCCTTTTTTGGGTTTATTTTTTTCTATGCCTTTTTATATTATTAATTTTTCTATGAGCGCAATTAGACAATCATTCGCTTTAGCTTTTTTGATATTTGCACTTTTTTTTATTCAAAAAAATAAAAAAATATTTTTTTATATTAGTATTATTTTTGGAACATTATTTCATAAGACTGTTATTATATTTTGTATAATAGGATCTATATATAAAAAAATTTCTACAAAACATCTAATTATATTTTCTATAGTTGCGGTAGGTATGTTGCTGTACAAAGGAAATGAATTTTTAAGAATGTTTCAAATTTACATTGGATGGAAACAACAATTAGTTTCATATGGAGTTTATATGAGGTTTATTCCTATATTTTTTTCTGTTTTAATATTTTATAACTTTTACAAAAAATTACCCATGTTTGATCAGAACGATAAAGAGATTTTATTAGTAATTACATTTCTGTGTATTTTGTTTTCCCCTTTTCTACTAATAGACACTACAACAGCAGATAGAATGTATTCATACATTGGTATTTTTCAAATTGTAATTTTTACGAAATTTATCACTTTTTTTGAAAAGCAAAAGAAAACATACTTTACACTTTTGGGTTTATTTGTTTTTTTTTATATAGGTAATTTTATTGTTTGGTTTCAGTTTGGAACTGTTTCCTTTCAATGGGAAAAATATCAAAGCATATTAAATTTATGAAAAATATAATAATTTTTTCATCTATTGATTGGGAAGATAACTGGCAAGTACATCAAGAATTAAGTCTTTATTTTAGAAAAAAAGGCGACAGGGTTTTATTTGTAGAAAATACAGGATCTAGAAGGGTATCTAGAATTATTGATTTTTCAAGAATAGCTAGAAGAATTAAAAATTTTTACAGAAGTCTTGGTGGATTTAGGTCTCTTGATAATGGAGTTTTGTTATTCACTCCCGTGGTAGCTCCTTTTCCAAATTCAAAACCATTTTCAAAAATCAATGAATTTTTTGTATTACCAAAAATCAAACAATGGTTATCCCAGATACCTATAGAAAAAACTATTGCCATTACTTTTTTACCAACTCCATTAAATTACAACATAATTAAAAAAATAAATCCAACATTAAAAATATTCTATTATGCTGATTCAATGTCAAAAAGTTCAAAATATACTAAGTATCTAGAAAAATGGGAAAATAGAAATATTGAAAAATCGGATATGGTTTTCACTTCTTCGCAAAAATTATTTCAAGAAATAAAAAAAAGAACCAAATCTTTATTTTACTTTCAAGCAGGGTTGAAAAATATCTTTTATAGAAATATTGCAAAAAAAAAACATCAAAGAAAATATTTCATTGGATACGTAGGCTCACTAAGCGAAGTAGTAGATATATTATTAATAATTAAAATAGCGAAAAAATATCCTAACAAAAAAATTTTAATTTTGGGTCCAGTCTATAAAAATATAAGCAGCTTAAGACAATATAAAAATATTGAGATTGAACCACAGAAAAATTTTCCAGAAATTTTAGATTATTACAAAAATATCCAGATAGGAATTGTTCCCTACAAAAAAAACTCATATACAAGAACAGTCTTTCCAACTAAGCTAAATGAATATTTAATATCAGGTAGTGCAGTTATTTCCACTGATATTTTTGAAGTCAATCATTTTAATAAGAAATTTAAAAAAATAATTAATGTGGCAAAAAATCATAGTGAATTTTTAAAACTAATAGAAAAAGAAAGGAAGATGGAAAAATATTCTACAAATCCTGCCTCAGCGGCTCGATTAAGAAAATATCTAGAAACTTGCAGATGGGAAAATAAATTTGATATTATGAATCAACTCATAAACAGAAAATTATTAGAAAAATCCATTACGAGAATTGACATAATGGATATCTTAAAACAAAGACTTTCATCCACATCAAGCTTTTTAGTTAAAGCGGCATTTCTTGTAACTTTAATCTTTTTAGTTATCAACAATGGTTTTATTATTGCGCTGATATCCAAACCACTTCAAAAATTTTCCATGGTAAGAAATGTAGAATCTTTATTTGTTTTAAGCGGCAGTTCTGCAGATTTTGAATCAAGGGATATGCGCATAAGATCATTAGAGACAGCACAAAAATACAAAGATGGTATCGTAGAAAATATTATCTTAAATTCAGGAAATTATTCAGGTTTAATTGAAATAGATTCAATAATATATCGACTTGGGCGCTTAGGTGTTGATAAAGAAAAGATTGGGGTCCTGAAGAGCCCTCAGCTTCCAAAAAATACTTATGAAAGTGTCAAATTAATAAAAGAATATGTAGAAAAAAAAGAAATTAAGAATTTCGCTATTATAACCCATCCTTATCATAGTTTGAGATTAAGTTTAACTTTTAAAAATCTAGAAATGAAGGCTGTAATTTTTGATAATTCAAATTCTATAGACTTTAACAAAACAACTTTAGATCAGAAATTTAATTTAATAAGAATTATTATTCATGAGTATCTAGCGCTCTTTCATAATTATATATATAATAGAATTTAAATTGAAAAAAAAAATTTTACTTTCAGCTAATTCTTATTGGAATTTATTCAATTTTAGACAAGAATTAATAAAAAACTTACATTCAAATAAAAATTATGAACTACATTTGTTGGCACCACCAGATCATAAAATTAATTTTTTTAAACAAATGGGATGTAAATGCCATATAATTAATTACAAAAGAAATAAAAAAAATTTTTTTGAATCAATAAAAATTTTTTTTATTTATTTAAATTTTGTAAAAAAAATAAAACCATCTATTTTTTTACCATTCACAATTAAACCAAATATTTTTGGAAGTTTGGCTTGTCAATTTTTAACTGTACCAGTTGTAAACAATATTACCGGTCTAGGAAGCGGTTTCTTGAATAGTAATATTCTAAGAATCTGTTTAATTTTTTTATATAAAATTGCTCTTAAAAAATCAAAAACAATTTTCTTTCATAATCAATCTGATAGAAATTATTTTATTCAAAAAAAAATAATTAATTTGAAAAATCAAAAAGCTATAGTTTTACCTGGATCTGGAATAAATACAGATTATTTTAAAGTTCCATTAAAAAAAATAAAATCTAGAATTAATTTTTTATATGTGGGAAGGCTTATAAGGGATAAAGGTATTTTTGAATTATTTGAATCTATAAAAAAAATAAAAAAATTTTTTAGACATATCGATTTTACCATTGTAGGAAATGTAGATAAGGAAAACTTATTTCCTATATTAAAATCAGACTTAGATTTAATGATAAAAAAAAAATTAATCAAATACTATAAGTTTAATGATAAAGTTATTGGATATTATAAAAAAGCTGACTGTTTTGTAATGCCCTCTTATAGAGAGGGTCTATCAAGAAGTTTATTAGAGGCAGCATCTTGCTCGTTGGCATTAATTGCTACAGATGTTCCAGGCTGTAGAGAACTAGTAAGAAAAAATTATAATGGTTTTTTATGCAATCCTAAAGATTCAAGCAGTCTTTATTCTGCAATTAAAAAGTTTATAAAACTATCTAAAGTTAGAAAAAAAAAATTTAAAATAAACAGCAGGAAATTAGTTGTAAAAAAGTATAATGTTAGAATAGTTATAAAGAAATATATTAATGAAATTAGCAAAGCATAAAAAAAAAATAATTGGAATTTTGGGTGTTGGTTATGTTGGGTTACCTCTCGCTATTTGCTTGGCAAATAAATATTCTGTTAAATCATTTGATGCAAGCAAAGAAAGAATAGACGAGCTAAAAGTAGGTTTTGATAAAAATGAAGAATTCAAAAAAAAAGAGATTATTCAAAAAAATTTATTTTACACAAGTTCCATTAATGACTTGTCAATATGCAACTATTTTATAATAGCGGTACCAACGCCCATAAAAAAGAATTTCAAACCAGATTTACAATATTTAAAAAAAGCAAACATCCTAGTATCAAAAATAATAAAAAAAAATGACATTATAATATACGAATCTACAGTGTATCCAGGTTTAACCGATGAGTATTGCATACCACAAATTGAAAAGTATTCAGGATTAATATCCAATAAGGATTTTTATTATGGCTACTCACCAGAAAGAGTCAATCCAGGGGATAAGCTAAAGACAATTTCCAATATAGTCAAAATCACATCTGGATCTAATAAAGCCACAAGTCAAAAGATTGATAAATTATACAAATCTGTAATTACAGCTGGAACTTTTAATACCACTTCTATTAAAGTTGCAGAATCAGCAAAAGTTATCGAAAATATTCAAAGGGATATAAACATTGCATTGGTAAATGAGCTATCAATGATCTTTGCCAAGATGGACATTGATTGTAATGAAGTAATAAAAGCTGCTGCAACTAAATGGAATTTTAATAAATTTACTCCAGGACTAGTAGGAGGTCATTGCATAGGAGTGGATCCTTACTACTTGGCCTACAAATCAAAACAAGTAGGCGTAAATCCTAAAATTATTTTAGCTGGTAGACATATAAATAATAATTACTTTAAGTATCTAGCTAAAAAAATAGAAAAGAATAAAGGAAAAAGTGTTTTAATTATGGGAATCTCATTTAAGGAAAACTGTAAAGATCTCAGAAATACGCAGGTTGTTAAGATATATGAGCACTTGAAAAAAAGAAAATATAAAGTGGATATTTACGACCCAATTGTAGATAAAGACGAGGCAAAAAAAATTTATAATATTAGGTTAGTCAATAAAATAACTAAAAACAAATATGATTCTGTTTTAATAGCAGTAGCGCACAAAACTTTTTTTAAGCAAAAAAAAACTATACAATCAGCATTAAAAAAAAATGGAAAGATTGTGGATTTAAAAAATATTTTTAAAAAATTATTATAATTATTGTGACAAGCTTTTTTATAGATCTAAAAAATTTACAAGCTATATCAAAATTATTAATATTATTTCCAATTGCCTTAATCGCTGGACCAGCAATTGTTGAGACTATAATTTTTTTATCTACAATAATTTTTTTTTTCAAAGCCGATAAAAAAATTATTTTTAATTTATTAAATGAATTTGCAGTGAGGTTATTTTTAATTTTTTGGGTTTATATAACTACAATCTCTTTTTTCTCTGTGGAGCCTCTAGTTTCATTAAAATCTTCCTTTTTTTATATTAGATTTTTATTTCTAACTTTCTGTATTTATTATGCATTAAAAAATGATAAATTTTTTCTAAAATACTTTCTTCTTGCTTTGGGCGTCTGCCTGGTATCTCTATTTTTCGACAGTATTTTTCAATATATTTCTGCTGATAAAGTTAATATTTTTGGAATGCGTACCCCAGAACCAAATGATCGCATAAGTAGTTTGTTTCATAAAGAAATGATAATGGGAAGTTATATTTCGAGGATGCTTCCATTTTTTGCAATAATGCTTTTTTTTGTAAATAAAAAATTAAGCTATTTTGTTTTATCCGCTTCATTAATACTAGTTGTTTTGTCAGGGGAGAGAACAGCATTAGGTTTGTCACTAATTGCTATTGCATCAATTTTGCCAATATCGCAAATAGATTTGAAAAATAAAGTGCTCATTGTATTTTTTTTTATATTTATTTTTTTAACTATTATTATGTCAAATCAAAATTATTTGAATAGAAATATTATTTTGACTAAAAATGAAATTTTTTCAAAATCAAATAAATTAAGTGATATAAAAATTTTTTCACCAAAGCATGACAGTCTATATCGCACAGCTTATAATATTTTTCTAGAGAATAAGATTTATGGAGCAGGTCCTAAATCTTTTAGATATATTTGTGACAAAAAAGTATACAAACATAATGACAATTCATGTTCTACTCACCCACACAACTTTCCCTTACAAATCTTATCCGAATTAGGAATTATTGGATTTTTAATCTACTTATTTATATATGGCATTACAATCTTCAGGGTATTTTTTTCTAAAGACAATATCTTAGCAAAATTAATGCTTGTATGTTTTTTGATAAATTTTTTTCCTTTCATTCCCTCTGGAAATCTATTTAATAATTGGTTGTCTTCGGTAATTTACCTGCCATTAGGATTTTATTTATATTTCAATAAAGAAAAAAATAAAATATAGATAATTTGTGCCTACCTATATTTTTTTCATAATCCTATTTAATTTATTAATTGTAATTTTTAAAAAAAGATTATTTAATAAAATCGCTATTATTGACCATCCAGATAAAAAAAGAAAAATTCATAAAAATAAGCCTTATTTAATTGGAGGTGTGATTATTTTTGTGAATATTATTTTATTTTATTTCTTTTATTTTTTTAATAAAGAAGCTTTTCCAGCTAATCCCTATTTTTTCTTTTCTAATTTTCATGAATTTGCTTTCTTGTTTTCAATTATCATCTTATTTTTTATAGGATTGTATGATGATAAATATGATTTATCACCATATACAAAAACTTTTCTCTTTTTAATCGTCTTTTATATTCTAATTGAAGTTGATGATACGTTAGTAATACGTAACCTTAATTTTGAAATTTTTGATATAATTATAAATCTAAACAATATTTCTTTCATTTTTACATTACTTTCCTTTCTTGTTTTAATTAATGCGCTGAATATGTTTGATGGAATTAATCTACAATTAACAATTTTTACACTTTTTATATTAATGATATTATTTTTGAAAATATCAAATTATTATATGATGCTTATTATGATTATACCTTTACTTTTTTTTATTTTACTTAATTTTAATGGATTTGCTTTTATGGGAAATAGTGGTTCTTTTATTATTTCTTTTTTAATTGGATATATTTTACTGAAGAATTATAATTCTTATATTGACACAAGATTTAGTGCCGACCAAATTTTATTATTGTTACTATACCCTGTATTAGACATGCTAAGGTTGTTTTTTTATAGAATCTCAAAAGGAAAAAACCCTTTTTTAGCAGATAGAAGGCATATTCATCATATTTTTTTAAATAAATTTACGGAGAAAAAAACTGTTTTCTTAATTTTTTTAAGTTATTCCATACCTAATCTTCTTTATTTTGTTCTAAATTTTCCTTTAGTTTATTGCTTAGTTTTAATTGCCTTTTTCTATTTGCTAATTTTTATATATTTATTTTTGAAAAATAATAAAATTATTAATATTTAGCTTCTCTTTAATAAAGCCCTCATTATAAAGGGATGTATAGACATTATCTGTTACCAGTCTTTTTTGAAAAATAAATATTAAATTTATTTTTTCTTTTATTATATCACTTCCAAATAGATTAAATTGATCAAAATTATTTCTAATAATAATTTCATTATTGTCAATATAAGATTCTTTAATAATTTTTGTAAGTTTTAGATTGTTTAAATGAAATAATCTTGGAAAGTCAGAATAGATTTTAATTTTTTTATTATTTGTTTTCTTATCAGAATCTAATATTTTTTTTTCTATATATTTATCTATTACATCAATGTCATTCTTAAAATTACTAGCACTGGTGTGTCCAGTTATTTTTTTCAGGAAAACATTATAGTTACTCTCTATTTTTTGATTAGATAAATAAAAATTAATTTGTGTCATAATAAAAATTGGAACTACCAAAATAATTAAAATATTATTTAATTTCATTGGAAATTCTTTAATTAATGTAATTAATGATAGCATTATTAATACAAGTCCTGGAAACAGATATGTTTGATCAAATAAATTACCTAAAAAAAGCACATTGTATGCAATTCCACTAAAAAAAAGAAAATATATTGTTTTATATTTTTTAATCTCTTTTAAAAAAAAGATATTTACAACCAATGCAAATGCAATAAATATTAAATTTTCTTTAAATATTTGATTCAATAGTTGTGTGCTTCCACTGTCGCCCAATGAAAGCGAACTATCAAAGACGATTCTATAGATAAGCATAAATATAGACTTAAAAACATCTAATCCATAATAGAAACCAGGGTATAATATTAATATTGTCAATAATAAAAAGGCTACAAATTTAATTATATTTTTAAAATTTAAATTTTCTTTAAAATTTATAAAAAAGAATAAAGTGAAAAAAAATATAAAAAAAATTGATGTTTCTATAGCAAGTATTGAAATTGCAAAGCCTATAATTAATAAATATATATACCTTTTCTTTTTTGTTACCTCATAATCAATCAGCGATATAGACATTATAGTCAATGCAAAACCTAACAACAGGTGATGAGTTGGTCCAGTTAGTGAGTGCAAAAATAGAGGTGTCGAAATAAAAAAAATTATTAGATTTGTGTGATAGAAAAAACTAAATTTTTTTCTACAGGAAGCAATTGTAAAACTGAGTACTAGTAAAATAATGATTAATAAATTTTGTTTATTAATTCCGTAAATTTGATCACTATTAACAATTTTAGCCAACTGTAAGTTTAATATACCGTGATGATTTCTTAGGTAGAATCCATCATTTTCTTTATTAATTGATGTTTTTTTAATTTTCTCTTTCTTAATTTTTTTTATTCCAATTTTAACAAATTCTACAAAACTTATAGTATCTCTACCTAACCAGATATCAGCAAAAGGTTTCTGTGAAGCTATTTTCATATTAATTTCATCAAAAGAGGGTGCCTTATCTTTTGTTATGAGATAAAAATTTCCTATATTGATTGAAAAAATTATTAACATTAGCAATGTAAAAAAATGTAGTAATTTGGTTTTAGCCATTGCTATTTTAGCGTTTAATTAAATTAATAATCTAAATTTGTAGCATTTTTTACAAAAAAAATAATATATAATATCCTAGATGAAACTTTTAAGTATTTGCATACCTGTATACAATGAAGAAGAATTTATTAACAAATGCGTTCAAAATATTATTGACTGTAAAAAATTAGGATTAGATTTTGAAATAATTATATCTGACGGGAATTCTACTGATAGAACCAGGTCTATTCTTAAAAAGTTAAACCATCCAAATGTTAAGTGTTTTTTTAGAGATAGTAACGATGGGAAGGGTTCTAATATTTTAAATGCATTATCTCAAGTATCCAAAAACAGCGATATTGTTTTATTTCAAGATGCTGATCTAGAATATTCACCAGACGATTATGAGGATTTATTGAAACCTATAATTAGTGGTTATGCAGATATTGTTTACGGAACTAGATTTGCAAGGGCAAAGCCATTCCATGTTTATAGTCTTATTCATAATATTGCTAACTTAATTTTAACACAACTTATAAATATTTTATTTAATAGATCTTTTTCAGACGTACTTACAGGATATAAAGTTTTTAAAAAATCAACTTTAGATGATTTAAACCTGTCCTCTCTTGGCTACGATATAGAGACAGAAATAACTGCTAAAATTTCTAAAAACAAAACCTTAAAAATATATGAGGTACCTATCGCTATTTATTCTAGAAGATACTCTGAGGGAAAAAAAATTCATTGGTGGCATACTTTTTTGTTAATTTTAAGTGTTTTTAAATGGAGAATTTTTAAATAATTTCTGTTGAAAATAATTATAATAATTTAATTGATAAAGCATGTATTTTTTATAAAAAATATCAAAAAATAATGATTTTTTTCTATCTTCGTTGAATCATTATTTAAAGATAATGAAAATGATACTTTGAACTAATTTGAAAAAAATTGATCCTATGTGGCATCGAAACAACTATTTATAACAAAAAATCATGATCAATGAATAGAAAACTATTCTTTACATTTTGAGATTATATACATATAAAACATTGCCTGGTGATAATTGCGAAGAGGTCATACCCGATCCCATTCCGAACTCGGAAGTCAAGCTCTTCAGCGCCGATGGTACTTTGCCTTAAGGTATGGGAGAGTAGGTCGTTGCCAGGCTTTAAAAAAAGAAAAAAAATTTATGAAAGTAGTTAGTTCACTAAAGTCCTTAAAAAAAAGAGATCTTAACAATAAGCTAGTTAAGAGAAGAGGAAAACTTTACGTTATAAATAAAAAAAATCCTCGAATGAAAGCCCGTCAAGGCTAACATCTAATTACACATGAACATCAAGGAGCAAAAAAAAACTTGGTCTAATTTCACTAAGCTAACCCTATATGCGTCTTTAGCAGTTGTGGTGATAGTTGTTTTAATGGCACTTTTTCTTTTGTAACAATTTAGTTTACTATTAATAAATTATTTTTTTTTACAATCAGTAAACATCTAATCTAATTTTTTTTGCTTTTTTTTAATAAAAAATATATTGTGTATTTATGATCATCGGAGCTTTACATGAGAAAAACAATGCAGAAAAAAGAATTTTGCTTTCCCTTGAAACTGTAAAGAAGCTTTCCAAAGAAAATTTAACAATTCTTATTGTCAAAGGTTATGGCTTAAATTCCAATATTAGTGATCAAGAATTAATCGATAGCGGGGCAACAATAGAGACAGAAGAAAATATTTTAAAAAAAAGCGATGTTGTTCTAAAAATTTCTCTAGAAGAAGATGAAATTGAACTATTAAAGAATGGTACAAATATAGTTTTAAATAATTTTGACAAAAAGAATTTAGAAATATTAAAAAAGCTTAAAGGCAAGAATATAAATATATTTTCATTGGATTTTTTACCAAGAATAACAAGAGCACAATCAATGGACATACTATCTTCGCAGGCAAATTTGGCAGGATATAGGTCTGTAATTGATTCTTCTTATGAATTTAACAAAGCTGTTCCAATGATGATGACGGCAGCAGGAACGGTTACACCAGCAAAATTTTTTATTATTGGTGCGGGTGTTGCTGGTTTGCAAGCTATCGCTACAGCAAAAAGACTTGGAGGGGTTGTGTCTGCAACAGATGTTCGTTTGGCTTCCAAGGAACAAGTTGAAAGCTTAGGTGGAAAGTTTGTGTTTGTTGAAGATGCTGAAAATTTAGAAACAGAGGGAGGATATGCAAAAGAAGCAAGTGAAGATTTTAAAAAAAAACAAGAAGAATTA
>Ga0209634_1002414_pt1 | contig 13090 bp, 20 predicted proteins | sample LinPmetageLP40_FD_184043 | JGI IMG/M metagenome (GOLD analysis project Ga0209634, IMG submission 184043) | Marine viral communities from the Pacific Ocean - LP-40 (SPAdes) (version 2) | ecosystem: Environmental > Aquatic > Marine > Oceanic | place: Pacific Ocean | collected 2010-08-26
CTTCTCACGTAGCTGATCTCGCAGCTCGTCTGTAGACTGATGCGTTACAGTAACTTCTGTCTTCTCTGTAAACAAACCAACATCACCAATCTTACCCAACAACTCTAACGCACGTATGCGTATCCTTGAGTCAGGATTGTCACTCTCAAGAATCAACTTGTTTGTCACGAAGTTACGAACATCGGCTGCATCATCTACAACCCTGTGACTGAACCGTTTCAGCATGTCGTTAGCCAGTACGATCTCTGCGGGAGTCATCCGTGCCACGCGTTTTGTCGTTGCAACCTTAGAGGTTTTAGCAGGATCTTCGGCATAGGCTGTAGTAAGGGCAGCGGCTGTGTCTTTAGCTTCGCTGTTTATATTAACCTTTAACCCATACTCAGAAAGAAGTCCTACCGTTTCGGCAGCGGCGGCAGTCTTGTCTACCAAGTCATCCAAATTGAGTGACGCTTCTATTGGTATGTTCGGTTCTGGCTCGATATGTAGTGTCATGTTTTAACCCACCTTGTTTGGCTCATTATAAAAAAAATTTTCAATATAGCAATCTGGGACTCATATTATATTTTTTGAATATGTAAGGGGGGTGGGGGTACGAACTGTGCCGAAAAGGGGTGGGGGGTAGCTAACCCATTGATATCATTACATTGTTACGTACCGAACTCATGGAAAACGTATTTTTTCGTGCAAACCTTTATGTATATAATAGCCATGCGCATGCGTCTAGGAGGGGGGTTGGGGGTAGGTGGGGGTTCACGTTTGACCACATATCAACACGTTTGCTTGCGTTGCATCACGTTTTACATATAATGGTATGCATCAGGACGGACAAACCTTCTTGTGTTGGTCAACTGACCAACTAATCATAATTCCATATAAGGAAATCTAACAATGGAACTAAATATTAACAAGACGCTATTGAGCGCAATCGGAAATGTCGACAAAAGTGAAGCTGAGATTGCAAAGGCAATGTTGGCAGGAAGTAAAGCAGCCTCGCAATCTTGGGAAGTTATTAAGGAAGTCTGCGAGATTGACGATAGTCAACTTCACTTCATTAAAGATCCAACAGGTGAGGATAAGAAAAACAATCATTGGGTTTCTACTCGAAACATCTGGGCGCAACACGTTTATGCGGCATTAATGGGTGAACGCTCCGTTGGTTATATGTTTGATAAAAACGTTAGTCGTAAGGATGAGATAACTGCCGAGGGTGGTCGGTCAAAAGGCAAGCGTCAAACTAAGCTTGCATGGCAGCAACGGATGGGCAAAATTACCAAACGTTCGCATGATTATATCAATCAAGTTCTTAATCCTGAAACGCAAAAACGCGATGGCGAAGCATCAAAGCATCTGGATCTATTGCACAAAGGTTTGAAATCAGTATTGACGCAAGTCAACAAAAAGAAACCTGACGGCACGATTAAAGATCCTGTGATTAAAAAGTTGGCAGGCAAGTCAACTGAGGATCTTCTTAATCTACTAATCAAGTAACGCAATCGGGTGTTGGTCAGTTGACCAACACCCACAATAAGGAATTATAAAATGACTAACAGAATGTTTACAATTAGCGACGTCGTTCTAGACGCACAAACAACTGCATCTGAAATTCAACAATCGGTGCAGCATTTAATTGAATTGCAGTATCTAATGACAGCCGCATTGGAAGATGTCGCGAAGGCTGTACACCAAGCGCAAGGCTGTTTTGACGATGCACAATTTAATGTCGAGATGACAGTAGAAACGCCTGAAGATATATTACCTGCCGATACGCAATTTATGAATTATAAAACGTTCGACGACGATCAAGTGATTGAAGATTAATCACCATGCCCTGAGCCTTTTGGCTTGGGGCTTTTTTTATGTCCAAATTTTCCGCGATACCAGTTATCTTATTAGGCGTGCGCCTTCCGCTACATCACACGTCAACACGTTTGCGTACATTTTATTACGTTATATCGCTGTTGGTCAGGTGACCAACGCCAACAGATACCAGTTATCTTATTAGGAGTGCGGCATAAGTTATTGATTTTATTACAATGTTACTTTGTTACTTTTTACATTTCCAAAAGGTAACAATATAAGTCTTTGATTTTACTGCATTGTTACGTATTGTTACTATTGTTACCTTAAAAATATTACTAGTAAGATTATTCGAGAGACCGCCTTTTTCATATTTCAGACAAGCCAAAACTAACTACAAAAATATCCTGATCTAATGCTTTCAAAAGGTAACAATGTAACATTGCTTTATAATCAATAACTTACGCCCATTTATTTGGTAACAATACACAAATCCAATAAGTAACAATGTAACATTCTTTGTTTTTCAATAGGTTGGTCACCTGACCAACACTTATACCAACTCACCACATCCAGTAATAGTGTAACGTATAAGTACGTTTGATCAAATATCATTACGTTAGTTGGTAACATTATATGTTTGATTATGTACTGTATAAGAAAAGTAAGTACCATATAAGACAAACATGTTTTGACATAAGACAGTACGTCTGATATACTATAAGTACGTTCTAAAAAATACGAGGTTTTCAGTGTCACAAAAGTCTTACTCAAAATACGCTGTTGGTCAGGTGACCAACACTGACAAACTAGTTGCTCTGGCTAACGCACACATTGCCGAATACGGAGTAACTCTTATCATCGGAGAGGGTCGTCGTTCTCTCCGTTCGCGTATGCCTGCAAGCTACGAGCCACAGGCTACATTCGGTGCTTTCGACAAGCGCAATCCACACGTCTGCGCCAGATGGTCAGACAACTAAAATCAATCGTTGGTCAACTGACCAACACTTTCAATGGAGGATAAAATGGCTAAACGCACAGTAACGTGTCCGTCATGCGGTAACGACTATGACTATCGTCGTCGACAGCTAGGCTACAATTACTGCCTAGACTGCGGAGACTTCCAAGCTCAGAAAGAAAGATCAGCTTGGTGCATCGCACCTATCGCACATAAGCAAGGTGCTACACTAGTAACTAACAAAGCCGATTTACTCGGTCTCAACAAATATTCAAACTAAGCCAATGGAGGGCAACATGAACGCAATGGATATAAACGTTGGTCAACTGACCAACAACGCACCGACACTCGCATCGTCAGCGATGCAAGTCGAACTCAATATTTCAAACTGGCGCGGTAAAGCACCAGACAAGAAAGCAGCTAAAGATGTTGAAGCGCACAACAATGCCGAAAACGGTATCGTCAATGTGCAGAAGGTATTGCTCAAAGACAACGAGCACCTAACTCTTCTCAACAGCTTTGTAGGTAGTATGCGTGACGTACACAAACGACTTACGATGCCGTGGTCGAACTCTGGCTTGCGTCTGTTACCAACAGCACAATTCGCCAAGTACCACAAAGAAATGACTGCTAATGAACTTATCTTCTGGGAGTTAGTTGAAAAGTTTCTTGATAGCTACAACGATGCGGTTATCGATGTGGAGTTGAAGATGGGCAACTTGTTTGTACGTGCTGACTATCCTTCCCTCGAAGAGCTGAGAGGTAGGTTCAACATAACCCTACAATACACCCAAGTTCCAGAAGTTGGTGACTTCCGTGTTGATCTGCCAAAAGAGGCAATGGATGAACTCACCGCCACTATGGAGAAAAGCTACAATCAAAATTACAAAGCAGCCATGAGTGATGTGTGGACACGTGTCCACAAGTATCTGGCTAACATGTCCGAGCGTCTCGACTACAGAGATAAAGAGGACAAGAAGAAATTCAACGACACGTTGGTGTCCAATGTAACAGACATGATAGAACTCTTGCGAGTTTGTAATGTATCCAATGACTCTCAAATGTCAGTCATGGCTAACAATCTCGAAGAAGTAATGTCGGGCATAACGCCTGATGCACTGCGCGAGGATGATTATCTACGTGCAGAAACTAAGCAAGCGGTGGACGATGCGATCAAAGCATTACCGTCACTTGATATATAATCGTTGGTCAGTTGACCAACACTTTCAATGGAGAAGAACTAATGAATAATCAAGCAAAACAAATGTACGCACTGAACCTAGATCGTTGTGTAAAGCTAATCGAAACAATCGGCAAAAAGCGTACTGTATTACTTCAAGGCGATATCGGTAACGGCAAGTCGTCGACTATCCACACCTTGGCATCTATGCTTCCTACTCACACGCCGTGTTACTTTGACTGTACCACGAAAGACTTAGGTGACATTACAATTCCTAACATCGCCAAGCTAGATGATGGGACAGGTTACGTTACCTATCTAACCAATGAAGAGTTGGGTGCGCATCACAACAAGCCGATTATCCTGATGATCGACGAGTTTGGTAAAGCCAACACCGCTGTCAAGAACGCGTTGCTACGTCTTATGTTGGAGCGCAAGATCGGCAGCTATTCACTACACCCCGACAGCATTGTGTATGCGACGACAAACAAAGGCAGCGAGGGTGTCGGAGACTTGTTGCAAGCACACCAGTGTAATCGTATCTGCATTGTGCAAGTTCTCAAATCAGATGCTCAAACGATTATCGAACATGGTATCAACAATGACTGGGACACATCAGTTCTTGGTTGGACTAAGGATAACCCCAACGTGTTGCAGCCATTCGAGGAAGTCAAAGATCCCGAAGAGAACCCGTGGATCTATCATCCGCGAGCGCAACGTACAGCATTTGTTACGCCTCGTTCGCTTGAAGCGTCGTCGGACATTTTGAAGGAACGTGACCATCTAGATGACATCACGTTGACAGCAGCGTTGATCGGTACGATTGGCGAGCGTGCCGCTACAGATCTCATGTCGTTTGTCAAACTGGCAGATCAGTTGCCTAGTCTGCAATCAATCAAAGACGATCCGAAAAATGCCAAAGTTCCTGACAGCGCGTCGGCTATCTGCATGGTTGTGTATCGCACACTGGCAAACTTGGAACGGAGTTGGATCAACGCGTGGATGGATTACTTGCCGCGTCTCGACACCGAAGCACAAGGCTTGTTCGCTCAAGGTGTGGTCAATCCGAAATACAGTAGAGGTGCAATCGTAATGCAGAACAAGAAGTTCACTGAGTGGGCTAGACTAAACAACTACATGCTTTCAGCAGACAAGAAGTAAGGAGAACAACTAATGTTTCAAGCAAATCTAACAGAGGAGCAGCGGCTATCAAAAGCCGTTGTTGCTATCATGGGTAGTCCCAAATATACTGCACTGGCAGGCGTGTTGATGATTGGTGATCGTAGTATTACAGATGATCCAAGCATTCCAACCGCTTGCACGAACGGACGTGACGAGATGTACAGTCGTACATTTGTATCGAAGCTAAGTGATCCAGAGCTACGTTTTCTTGTCCTTCACGAAGTGTATCACAAGTTGTACAAACACTTGATAACTTGGCAAGCGTTACACAAAGAAGACGCAAACAAAGCCAACATCGCGTGTGACTACGTTATCAACATCAAACTCTTTGACGACAACAAAGACGACAAGTTCGCAACCATGACAGGCGAGTTGTCCAAAGGTTGTCTCAGCGAAGACTTTCGAGGCATGAACAGCGCAGAGGTATACAAGTTGTTGGGAGATACACCACCGCCTCCGCCGCCGCCTCAAGGGTATGGTTACGCAAATGGTGGCGTTGGTCAGGTGACCAACGAGCAAGATCAAGGTCAAGGTCAGCCTCTCGACATACATGATTGGGATGGTGCTAAAGAACTAACAAGTGAAGAGAAACGTGAGCTTGAACGTGACTTGGATGAAGCCATACGTCAGGGTGCTATGGTTGCAGGCAAGCTTGGCACTGGTGGTGATCGTGAGCTAGCAGAATTGCTACAACCACAAATCAATTGGCGCGAAGCATTGCGCGAGTTCATACAAACAACTTGTGCAGGCAGTGACTACAGCACGTGGCGCAGACCTAATCGACGATACATCAGCGCAGGCATTTACATGCCAAGCGGTGTCAGTGAACAAGTTGGTGAGTTGATCGTAGCTATCGATACGTCTGGTTCTATTGGTAGTAAGGAAGTGTCCGTGTTTCTTTCCGAGGTCAAAGCGATATGCGATACAGTTCGTCCCGACGCGGTCCGTCTCTTGTACTGGGACACACAGGTATGTGGTGACGAGAAGTACGACGTTACAGATCTCGATGGTCTTGTTCAATCAACCAAGCCGAAAGGCGGTGGTGGTACGGATGTGACATGCGTTACCGATTACATCCATGACAAGAACATCAATGCGCAAGCCGCAATCGTTTTGACTGATGGTCACTTGTATGGCGGTTGGGGTAAGTGGTCGTTGCCTGTGCTATGGGCAATCGTAGATCACAAAAACGCCAAGCCAGACGTGGGCAAAGCCGTTCATATCAGATCAGGTAGCATGTGATGGCTTGGTATAAAGTAACCGCGACTATCGAAGTTCATGTAGAAGCAGATGATGAGTATCAAGCAAGGGATCTTGCTACTGATGACATGGACTTGGCAAACACAAGACTAGAAGTAGAAGAGGTGGAGGTCAAAGATGATGGACTGGCAGGATAAACTAATCTTGGTGTTCACAGCAGTACTTGTTGCTGTGTTCACCGCAGGAATACAACTTAATTGGTGGTTATAAAGGAGAACAACTAATGAGATATGAAGTTACTTTAATAGCAACAATCGAAGTCGAAGCCGACAATGATGATGCTGCTCTGAGAAAAGCAGAGGACTGTGTAAGTTGGGTGGAGTGTGTTGACCAGAACGGTCAAAGCCCAGAAGTCTGCAAGGCTTGGACAGTAGACGAGCTTCATCGCAGTCAAAAACAGGCAGAAAAATTGCTAGAAGATCTAACAAATTATAACAAGGAGAACAACAAATGGCACTAATACCTACATACTTTTCAAACTTCAAAATGGTAGTGGATCACTACGAAAGCATAAATCCTCTCGTATCTAAGCTTCACACGCTTGAGGACGATATCAGACCTATCGGGGATCGTAATCGTAAGCATGAGCGTATCGTCAAGATAAGCCGAAACTGCTACGCACTGAGCGATGGATACCACGAAGGTGACAACAAGTTCTTACCCTATGGGGCACAGAGTTATGATCATAAAACCAAGACTACAACCTATTACTGGGACAGAGTTGGTAAGATGGAATACTATGCACCAGTCGTGTGGCGTAAGCACAAGGATGGGACTGAGACAGTTAAGATACGGAACTTTACTGGTAGCAACAGTGGGTATGAGATATCTAGATATTCGTTCTTGGAAAGACACGTCCCAAGAAGCATGCAGTTTATCATGGGTCACAGCGCGTTGCAGTATGTAGAGGTAGGGGACAATAAGCATTATCTAGCTAAGTGCAAGACTGTGCCACGTGGGTATTACAAGGCACACAGTAATCAAAGTTACTACAAATGGATGCAAGTTAAAGATGATAACTCTGCGTTGGTGTTCACTAGGGATGGGAGTGAACTGCCTTATACTGGTTGGTTACGTGACGAAACAACTGGTAAGGAGCTGCCACAGAAGCCGAAGGTAAACAAAGAACTAAAGAAGAAGTACAAAGACGATATCGACAAGTTCTTTGAGTGGGGTATGACAATGTCACCTATGCTACCTTTGAGCCATAACTACAATTCAACCAAGGCAGAAGAGCTACGTGAGCATTTTGGTGGCAGGCATGACACGTTCACACCGACATGTGCACGTGAGATATTGCGTAGTCCCAATCATCCGATGCGACTTAACTACTGGGTCATGTTTACAAGTCAGATAGGAGACAGTTCTTACGACTATGAGTCAAGGAATTGGGAGTACACGTATATGGTCAAACATGTTGAGACGAAGGAGCAACTACAGAAGGTAAAAAACAAATTCAATACATTCATAAACATGAACGCAGGCTTTATGACGAAGCCAAAGCAATAACGTTGGTCACCTGACCAACACTTTCAATGGAGAAAGAATAATGAGAGAACTAAGCATACAGTCAATAACTGAGATACTACATGAAAACGATACGCACGATGGTTCATACAATCATCCAATTGGTCTTGATGACTTTGCGCATGAAGTCGAGCAGAAGACTAAGTACATAACACTTTCAAGAGACAAGTGGTCTAAGTGGGTGTATCGTGAGAAAGATACTTTTGCACTGGGGTACATAGCTTTCAAAGATGTTAGAGATGACAAAGCAAATGATGACGACCCAAAGTATATCGTCTACTCACCTAATGTACAAAATCGCAAGTACACGTATGGTCCTAGACAATTCTCTGTACAAGCGACGACCATAGAGAAAGCAGTCAAGAACGCAGCAACATATCTACGCCCCCTAACAATGCTACATACAGTCAAGCTAACTGAGACTGGGTGTTGCAAAGGCGCGAACACACCAATGCGTGACTGGCAGAAAGAATTTGAAACGAAGAAAGAAAGTATTGTTAGCGCGTTCTTTAGCCTACACAGCCACAGGGCTAATGCGTTGGAAGCTGAACTTAAACACATGGTTAATTGTGGGCATGAATTTCTAGACAAGCAACTGGGTCAGCAACTACGAGAAACATTTGATGCACTGACAAACTACAATTTGGCTAAAGAAAACAATACGAAGAAGTTTATATTCGTCGAAGCATATGAGTCGTTTGGTCAAAACAAGTTTAAGTGTGCACCTGTTGATCTTCACGGGTATAATCCCGAAGTGAACCGTGACCTAGCACGTAATTACGGCGAGGAAGAATTGCCCGAAGAGTTTAAAGACAAGCTAGCAGTACTAAGCATGTTGCAGGGTGAACAGTATGTCGAGAACGTTGGCTATCGCGCATCGGAAAACATCTTCTACTTATGCACCACAACATGAACATAGCAAACAATGCGGTCTATCTCGTTTCATTCTGTAATACTACGGAATATGTCAGAATTGTATGTATTGGTATAGAATGTATTGACACATCAATAACAGGCAACTATACGTCTATTACAAAAGCACCTGATTGGATGCAGAGAAAGGTTGCTACGTTAGCTATGTTGTCGTGGCCTTCTGAGTCGATAGACAACTTAGGAGAACGTGTCGACGAGCATACGTACTGGGTGTACGACGATAATAAAAGTGTTGGTCAGTGACCAACATTCGTGGGGGCGTTAACTCGCCTCTGCGATACCAGTTACATGGAGAACACATGACACCAGAAGCTAAAGTAAAAAAGAAAGTCGTTGCCATACTAAAGAAACATGAAGCGTATTACTTTTACCCAGTGACAGGTGGGTATGGGCACAGCGGTGTGCCCGACGTTATCGCATGTCACGACGGACGCTTTATTGGCATCGAATGTAAGGCAGGTAGCAACAAGCCTACACCACTACAGCAAAAGAATTTGGACGACATCCAAACAGCAGGTGGTGTTGCGTTAGTAATAAACGAAGATAATATTAATACAGTGGAGGAGTTGTTTAATGTTTAAATTATTTTACACATTGCTGATTATTGAATACGTTGTTGAGGATCAAGACGTATCGACATCTGTTATTTTCCCAAGTCAACACGAATGTTATGATGCTATGGGTGATGGTGTATTAGATAATCTATACGATATACTTGCAGATACATATGGCAAAGAGATAATGATGTATTGTAGACGAACCCCAGTAGCTTCTGGCTATCGTGAAATAGTTAAGCCAAGGGCAAGACCGTGATGGGGGATGAAGCACTAAGCCCTGCACAGAAGTTTGAGTATCGTTTCTTAAAGCAACAGGTCAACACGTTGGAAGAGGAGCGATATAGGTATGATGCCAGACCGAATATACAACAAGACTTGTATCATGCGCGAGAAGATCTAAAGTCGTTCGTCTCTAAGCTGAGAATGAACGGAGTTAAAATATGACGAAATGGACTAAAGAAGATAAAGAGTGGTTAGGATATAGACGTAGGATGTCTGTCCAAGACAGAGGTATAATTAGTTTATCTAAACCGCCGTGGGCAAATGGAGAACAACATGGAAATGAATATGTCGAAGAAAGAAGAGAAGGTATGGAATTATCTTCTAAAGAACAGGCAGGCCGAAAACGCCGAGGTAGCAAACGCGTGTGACGTGGACATACACTTTGTAGAAAATCTTATATCGCGGATCAGTTCAGAAAACTGGAGAGAAGAAGTCTCCGTAGAACAAACGTGGGATCGTGCAAAAGTACTAGACACAGCTAAAGGTTATGTCACAAAAGATCGTGCAGCAGACCACGGCGACATGGAAGATAACTTTCAGCGCATCGCCCTATATTGGAACGCACACCTTGGGCTGATTGATTTCATAAAGACAGAAGATGTTGCCGCTATGATGGCGTTACTCAAGATCGCTCGCATACATTCTAACCCTACACACATGGACAACTGGGTAGACGCCTGTGGGTACATGGCTTGTGGCGGCGAGGTAGTAAACAAAATTATGGAGAAAAACAATGACTGATGAACTCAGAGATATGCTTCTGGAATACTTGCGAGATATGACAAGACGTGGTGATTACCAAGCAAAACTTTTGTTGAGTTTACTGGAAGAGTAATGGACATATACACCCTAGACTTTGAAACATACTATGCTCAAGATTACTCGTTGTCGAAGATGACAACCGAAGAGTATGTTCGAGACAGGCGGTTTGAAGTAATCGGTCTAGCCATTAAGAAGAACGACAAATCTACTAAGTATCTAAGTGAGCCAGGATTAATCAAACGTTTGCTATCACACATAGACTTCTCTACGTCTGTTATTTTGTGTCATAATACTATGTTCGATGGGGCGATACTTAGTTGGCATTATGGCATCAAGCCGAAAGCGTGGTTTGATACAATGTATATGGCACGTGCTCTGCATGGTGTGGAGACAAGTGCATCTCTTAAAGCGGTAGCAGAACGCTACGGTGTTGGGGTCAAAGGTAATGAGGTTCACAATGCCAAGGGTAAACGTCGTGCCGATTTTACTGATGAAGAGACTGCACGATATGGTGAGTATTCAAAGAACGATGTCGAGCTAACTTATAAACTCTTTAAAATTATGGGGGCTAAGTTCCCCAAACAAGAACTGAAACTAATAGACTTGACCTTGCGTATGTTTATTGAACCTACGCTTGATCTGGATCTTGGACTGTTGGAGCAGCACCTTGAAGATACGAGAGATCGTAAAGACAAGTTGTTACGATCTCTCGTAGTCACTGATAAAAAAGATTTAATGTCTAACCAGAAGTTTGCAGATCTATTGCGAGAACTAGACGTAGATCCTCCTAGAAAGGTAAGCCCTACAACTGAAAAAGAAACGTATGCTTTTGCGAAGTCAGATGAGGATTTTAAAGTCTTACAAGAACATGATGACGATAGGGTACAGTCTCTAGTTGCCGCACGTCTGGGTAACAAAAGTACTCTAGAGGAAACTCGTACAGAGAGGTTTATAGGAATATCCAAACGTGGTCTCCTCCCTGTACCTGTTAGATACTACGCTGCGCATACAGGTAGGTGGGGTGGTGCAGATAAAATCAACCTGCAAAATCTACCTAGCCGAGGTCCAAATGCAAAGAAACTAAAGAAGGCAATCATTGCACCAGAAGGTCACGCTATTGTAGAGGCAGATAGCGCACAGATAGAAGCGCGAGTACTAGCTTGGCTTGCAGAGCAAGAAGATCTGACGAGTGCGTTTGCTAACGGAGAAGATGTTTACGTGAAGATGGCTTCTCGCATCTACAGATGTGATGAAGCAGATGTGACTAAAGACCAGAGATTTGTCGGCAAGACTACAATTCTTGGTGCAGGCTATGGCATGGGTGCAGAGAAGTTTGCGGCACAGCTAAAGACGTTTGGGTTTGAAATATCTCCTGATGAAGCTCGAAGAGTTATAAGTATATACCGCCAATCTAATTTTAAGATAAGCAAGTTGTGGCGCGATGCAGGGCATATGGTTGGTCAGTTGACCAACTATCGAAAAGCTTTGTTTGGTCGCAAAGGCGTTATTAATGTTGATGCCAGTAACAAGGCTTTGATATTGCCGTCAGGTTTGCCGCTGTTCTACGAAGATCTGAGATACGAAGATAAAGAATATACCTACAAGGTTAGGCGAGGTCGAAACAGAATATACGGTGGCAAGGTTATAGAGAATGTGTGTCAGGCTATAGCTCGTTGCATTATAGGCGAGCAAATGCTAAGAATAAGTAAGAAATACAAAGTGGTGTTAACAGTACACGACTCGATTGTATGTTGTGTCCCTGATGAAGAGGTTGATGCGGCACGCCAATACGTGGAGACTTGTATGCGAGAGACACCTGACTGGGCGGCAGGACTCCCAGTGGATTGCGAAAGCGGAACAGCTAAGTCATATGGGGATTGCGAGTGACGTTCAAACTTTTAGACAGAAGTGACCTGATGAAGATTGGTGAAAAAGCTGCGCCTTGGTCATTCAGTAGGGCAAAAGCATTTGAAACATGTCCTAAACAATTTTACCACGAGAAGGTAATAAAGCAATATCGTGTCCAAGAGACAGATGCCATGCGTTATGGTACAGAGTTTCACAAAGCCTGTGAAGATTACATAGGCTCAGAAGTGCCTATCCCCAAGAAGTTTGATTTTATACAGCCAACTCTAGACGCGCTTAACAGTAAGCGTGGTATAAAAGTGTGCGAGAAGAAGATGGGATTGACCGCTGACCTAGAGCCATGTGGGTTCTTTGACAAACGTGTATGGTTTCGCGGGGTAGCTGACCTAATAGTTGTAGACCTGTTGGCAGGTGTCGCATGGGTAATTGATTACAAAACAGGTAAGTCGGCTAGGTATGCTGACAAAGGGCAGCTAGAACTTATGGCGTTGACTGTGTTTAAACATTACCCTGAGATTAAAACAGTAAAGGCAGGGCTTTTGTTTGTTGTGGCAAAAGGGCTAGTGAAAGCTGAATATAAAATTGACTCAGAACCAAATCTCTGGGAGAAATGGTTAGGAATATATGGTAAGATGGAAAAAGCATTTGCAGCAGATGTATGGAATCCACGCCCTTCTGGGTTGTGCAAACGCCATTGTCCTGTGCTTGAATGCGCTCACAATGGGAGAAACTGATGCCATACACTAAAACAAAACGTCCCTATAAAAAAGAATACGAGCAACAAAA
>Ga0209634_1002417_pt1 | contig 13084 bp, 27 predicted proteins | sample LinPmetageLP40_FD_184043 | JGI IMG/M metagenome (GOLD analysis project Ga0209634, IMG submission 184043) | Marine viral communities from the Pacific Ocean - LP-40 (SPAdes) (version 2) | ecosystem: Environmental > Aquatic > Marine > Oceanic | place: Pacific Ocean | collected 2010-08-26
AAGTTTTGCTTTCTAGCAGTTGCAGTAGCAGCGTCTATAGTAGCATCGTCACCTTCGATTACAGCGTTAGAAGCAGCAGCAGCTAATGAATCTATTTGCCACTCATGCTTAGTTTGTTTTGCAATCGATCTTGGGATTGCAGAAAGTATTGGAGTATCTTCAGGAGATATATTGTAAATTACATCTACTAAATCTTCTCTAATACCAGTAGTATCGTACGTATCGTACAAGTTTGTTGGTTGTGCCATTTAAGGACTCCTTTATAGATAGTCTTTAAAAATAGAAGCTGCGTCTCTAGTAGCTCCTGTTTTCTTCAGACGATTTAGTTTATCAGCTTTAAGTTTACTGCTAACATCAGACTTGCTTTTTGCAGAACCTGATTTAATAACTCTAGGAGCATTAACAACTTGTTTCTTAACTCTTGGATTAGCTTTACGAATCTTATCATAAGCTAAAGCATCTCTAATCAATAGTACTTGTCTATGATCATAGACTGTATCTATTTCTTGAGCATTAAAACCAACACCACTAAGATAATGTTTCATATCATTTTTAAGTGCTTTGGCTTTAGTAACATCAGAAAACTCAGGAATAAGACGCACAATCTTTTTTTCTTGTGCTTCTACGTATTTCTTAAGTTCAACTGTTTGCGCTTGTAGCGTTTCATGATTAATCTTATTTAAGTTTTCAGCTCTCTTACGCATTTTGTGTTCGAGTCTACTTGCTTCAACAGGATCATCTTCATAAAGTTTTTCAAAGTCAATGTTGCTATACTCGTTATTAAGTTCTACTTGTGCAGATTGAGTTAGTTCGTTTAACTTATTAAGCTTTTGATTAATCTCAGTTTGAGATTCTTGCAACAAATCATTATACCTTGATTTTTCTAAGGATAAATCTTGTTTGCTTCTTGTGTAATCAGCTTCTCTTTGGTATCCCTGAAGTAGTTCATCAAGCGTCACCTCGAGTTCGTCACCTTGGACTTTAACTCTATATAGAGGTTGCTCTGAACTTTCATTAATATCTTGTTCAGCGTCATCTGTAGCTTCTTCAGCTACTTCAATTGGTTCAATATCCTGGGTAGGTATGTTTTCTTCAATTGTTTCTTCAACAACTTCTTCAGTTGCTTCAACTGTTTCAGCAGGTGCTTCTTCAGTTTTGTTAGTGCCTGTCATTAAACCTTTAATAGTTTCTGCAGCATCTAATACATTCATAGCTTCATCAGCCATAGTACACTCCTTATTGGTTGGTGTTTATATACACTCCCTGAATGGGTTGGTGTTATTTTTTCTTGCGAAGTTCTTCTAATTGTTTACTTGCAAGTTTACCAGTTTCCATTGTTACACGGAAATGGTTTTCAACTTTACCTAAAATTTGATAAGCTAGATATATTTTTAATCTACCTTCATCATCATTTGGTGCTGTTTGAAATATCGCTTCTTGATACGAATCTTTGAGTAATTGAAAAGTCTCTACAAAAAGATCATCTTCTAAAATATTTTTTGCTCTAGAGCCTCGTTCAATTTCCTTCGGTAGGTTCGACATCTATTTCTAAATTGATTCCTTGTGGTTGTTGAGGTTGTAATAATTCTTTTGTAGCAGATGTCAACATTTCTTTATTGCTTTCAGATAAGCCTGACATTGTCATTGCTTCTCGTCTAATTGCTTTCTCATCAATATCTGCTTCGTACTTCATCTCAAGTTCTTTGATTTTCGCTTCAAAGTCAAGTATCATTCTTTGAGATTTTAATTCAATCTCACGCATTCTATTTTCATACTGCATTTGTGCAGAAGCTGCTTTTTGTTGCGTTTGTATTTGTGATACTTTTTCAAACTCAGTAGGTTCTTTAGGTCCAGGAGGTGGCATGTTTTGCATACCAGTCTGTGGATCTGTAAAGTATGAACCAACATCTTTAAGCCCAGCATTCTCAATAATTTTAGATAATGTATTATATATATTATTCATATTAACTATTGGTCCTGCAGGTGAACCTTGTAGTTTAATTGCTTCTACTTGTTGTCTTAATATTTGATTTAGTATTCCCAACTGTTGGTCTCTTGAACCAGTACCTAATCCGACTTGTATTGTAACATTACAACGATCTCGCCATTCCATAGGATTCATTGGAACAAAAGTATTTCTAATTTTTACAATTCTTTCTTTATCTTGGTATTTTACAACAAGCTCAAACATCTTTTTAAAGATATCTTTTACGCCTGTTTCTGCAAAAATACGAGCTATTAACTCAATTCTCATCTGTGATTGAGATAAAATAGTATTTATACCTGATGCAGTTTTATTAAGTGAATCAGTGTCCATACCTTGGTTATACTTAGTAACACCACTACGATTTTCTTTTACAGTATCTAAATATTCTAATAATGGAAATGCTTGTTGATTAATAGTTTGAGTCTGCATCGGCATCATAACTTGTCCTGGTGCAGCTTTTGTTCTTACAATTCCTCCTGGTCGATTAGTTAATAGATCATCAAGATTAACTTGACCATCCATAACAGCAACTCGGTTATTGTTTGTTAGGTACATATTATCTAACAACTGTCGCATTACAGTAGATTTGATTAACTGTATATCTTCTACTAGTTCTGCAACTGATCTACCATAAAATCTGTGTGGTACTATAATAGGTGTAATAGAACAGAAAGGATTTGAATCAACAATAACATCATCTAAGATTGTATATGTATTATCACCAGCAGAAGTAATTTTTCTTAACTCTGCAATACCATCTCCATCTTCATCTATTTTAATATAAGATTCTAATACAACTATTTCTTGTGTAGAGTCATCACCAACTGATCTATCAAAGTCATCATCTAAATTTCTATACCTGGTTGATACTTCTGCATTATATTTTTCAGAATTATTTTCTGATAAACTGTAAACAAGATCAACATCAAATCCCATTTCAACTAATTCACTTCTTGTTTTAGTTGTACGGTGTGCAGTAAAACTTGCTTCTTCAATAGATCTAGCTCTACGTTCAATTAAAAATTCTTCAGGTGGTACAGCTTCCATCTTAACTTTACCAAATGTTTCTTTACGCATGATAACTACATCATGTAAATTAGGAATAGGAACACTATTAATTTGATCTAATATTTCTTCACCTTGCATATCACCTTCAGGTACAGATGCTTTAAGTTGATCTTTAATGTTCTTCTTTTGTTTTATAGCTGTTGTGTCTTTGTACTCAGTATGTTCTTTTACTTCTACACCATCTTCATCAATCAACATTGTAAACTCAGCTTCAGATAAAGCTTCATAAGTTTCTTGTTTAGCTGTTTCACTAGTATCCCAATAGACTTTAACGATACCATTTTTTTGTATTAATGCATCTTTGAACATTGAATACAGAGTAGTAAAGCCTTCATTATCTTTATTAAATATATGATTTAGATAATCAGTAGCTTGTTTTGCAATCTCAACATCTTCTTCAGTAACAGGATCAACCTTAACAATATTATCACTAGCTGTAAAAATTCTTAATAATGATGGTAAAATAGATTCAATTGTATCAGCAACATCTGTAGATACTACTTGTGATCTACCTTCTTGTTCATTACCAAATGCTTCACCGAAATAATATTCAGTTGCTTTACGTCTTGAGTCTGTAAGTTCAGTTTCAAAGTATCCATAGGAGTTATTTATATGTTCTCCTAATATTGCTTTGATCTCATGATCTGCTAGTGGTTTTCCTTTAGCCATTAATTTTCCTATACTACGTAAGTTACATCTACATGCATTGGTTTCAACCAGTCGGTTCTAGTTGGTCCATCAATAGAGCAGCCATATCTAAAAGCATCAGCTGCATGTGAACACCAATCGTGTAGTGGTTTATTTTTAAATGTTTGCATTTTATCATCAAACTGTTTTCGGTATTGTCGCAAACAATCAATACCATATTTACATCGGTTCTTATCAAACCAACATCTATCTAATGTGTTTCTCACAGCTTCAATACCATGATCTACTTCTAACCTAGGACATACTTCAAAGTCTAGTCCTAAATCATGAGCTACTTCTAATCTAGATTTACCAGTACCAAGCTCTCTTGTTGTTATATCATGAGGGGCAACATGCCTACCATATGTATAACCTTTTTCTTCTAATACATTTGCATAATGTGATAATGCTTCACCAGATGTTTCGTAATAATCAATCAGGTGTATTTCATTACCTACTCTTTGTGCAAACCAAATACTGGTTGAATCACCAATACCTAGATCCCACCAAGTTTCAACAGGAATATTATTAGCAATGTCCACACTGCATATACGATTATCTCGTTCTGCTTTCTGGATCTGCTTGCCATAAAAAGCCCCAGATACGGCAGCTTGAAAAGAACATTCATACTCTTGTTCAAACTGGTCGTGTGGCATTGTTTCCCTAGCTGACCTAAGTTCTTCAGCTGGGATAATTTCTGTTTCACTAGCTCTATATAATTGTGCATACCAATCTCCTCCTATGCGTTTTGCTAAATCGTATACATCCCAGAACTGATTATGTCCCATGGGTGTACCAATAAATATTACATACCCAAGTTTATCACTAACAGCAGGTCTAACTACTTCAGTCCAGGTACGTGGTGCCATTAAGGCAAATTCATCCATGACTACGCCATCAAAGCCTAGTCCACGTAAAGCATCAGGATTGTCCGAGCCGAAGATTTGTATACGTGATCCATTCCATAGATCAACCTTCAGTTCGGTTTCGTGACGTTTACCACCAAGTTTCATTAAAGGGTCTGTATATTCTTTCAAATAGTCGTAAGCGACTGCCTTACCCTGGCGATACGTTGGTGCAATATACGCCAATCTTGCATTTCGTATTTCACATGCAGTCATAATTAAATGATTGATTGCGAACACGGTCTTGCCAAACCGCCTGTGACAGCAGATGACATTAAATCTTTTTAGTTCGTTATGAATCTTTTCCTGTAAAGGTCTAGGTTCATACGGTATTTCTATATCCATTAATCCTTTTTCTTACGCCATCCTATTTGAACGGTTAAGGGTTTCTTATCATCACCAGATACTACCTGATTAACAGATGATAACTTTGAGTGTACAAATGGTGCAGCTTCTTTAGCAGCCCACATCTTCTTTTCTACAGATACTTGAGGATTATTCAATAAGTTTAACATATATTTTAAAGGAGTAGTTTGTCCTTGTCCTAAAGATGCAGCTAAGCGTTCTGCTTTTGTACCTGCTTTAATACCTTTTGGTCTGCCTGCTCCAGGTCTTTTACCACCGTGACTCATGTTAATAATCCTAACTTATCCATAGTTGCCATAGTTAACATTCTTTCTCTATCTTTTTCAAATACATTTTTCATTGAAGGTTGTCTATTCATAGCAGTACCTCTTGTTGTTACATTACCACCCATTTCTTGTTCTAGTTCAAATAATTTTCTAGGATCATTAGTTGGATTTTGTCTTAATCTATTTCTTTCCATTATCATTTGATCTGCTGTCATATTAGCTTGTCTACCATCTGGCATGATTTGTGTATCCCTAACACCACCTGATGCTTTAGGTTGTTGCATATATTTTTGTTGTTCTTTAGCAATAAACTCCATAGGGAACTCACCTTGTGCTGCTTGCATAATCTGTTCAGCTTCTGGTCCTACAATATTACCTTTAAATACTTCGATCATTAGTCGGTATAGTTCTTGTTCTCCAGCATCACCTTCTGTTGGTCCAGCCTGTACACCATAATCTGTATCATCTAACATCTCATTAATGTTTTTTTCATTAGCAGGTAAGCCATCAAACTTAGAACCATCAGCTACAATCTTACCATTCTTAAACATAGCATTGGGTATACCATCACTTGTTAAGAACTTCATTGTAGATTCAATGTCTTTAAATATTTCTTTTACCATAGTTATTCCTTTATTAGCAGTTCCAAGCTCGTAATGATTTATTAATTCTTGAGTTAGGATCGTTTGCTGTCTTAGCAGAGGTTAATTTTTTCTTCATGCCTTTCATTCTAGCACAGAAAGAAGCTCGTCTTGGATTACCTACTTTTTTACTAGGAGCTTTCAGGTTACGTTTTTTACCTGTTTTAGTCTTACCCTTGTTATAAGATGCACGACCTTTAGCATTCAAACCCCCCTTAGGGTTCTTGCCTGCCTTACGTTGCCATGCTGGTGTTTTAGCCATTAGATTTCTTTCTTCTTTTGCCAGATGCAGTAACTGACCAGTTGACTCTTTTCGGTCCAGTCTTTTTAGCTGCTTCTTTTTTAGTTATTCTTTTTGCTATCTTCTTGGGTCTACAAGCAGGATATGGTCGATTCTTGTCTTTGCTACCACTACGACCACACTTCTTACCTGTCTTAACATCACGCCAGTCCTCTTTGAACCATTTGCGCAAACCGCCCTTGTAAGCCATTTAGTACTTGCCACCACGCTTCTTATACGTTTTGACTAGCCATGCGTTGGCATAAGCAGAAGGATATACTTTAAACTTCTTCTTTGCTTCAGCTTTAACTCTAGCATATAGAGCTGGGTTCTTTGGTTTAGGTGATGCCATTAGTTCATAAACTTTCCAGATAACTCCATTATTTTTAAGAGTTTATTATTTTTTTTTAAGAGTTTATTCCTTTTTTCCTGTTCATCATATTTTTTTTTATCTTCAGCTTGAGTTTTAAAATCACCTCTAATAAGGTTACGGATCTGTCTCTCGGTAACATCACCTGTCTCTAAATGAAATATTTTATCCATAATTGAACCAGGTCTATCTCTATATTTATTTTTAACTTTTAGTTTTGGACCAGCCATTACTTACCTACTTTCTTCATTGCGATCTTATGTGCTTGAGTAAATGTCTTACCAGCTAACATAGACTTCTTCATAGAAGCCATGTGCTTTGCAGTATGATGCACCTTATGTTTCTTCATAAGAGCTTTTTGTTTATCTGTAAGCATTTTCATTAGTATGACATTCCTTTTGACATAGTCTTTTTTGTTTTCTTTTTGTTCTTTTTCTTCTTGTTCTTTTTATCTTTACTAGAACCATAGTTCTTATTACCCATGATAGTTCTCCTATTTATGTGTTTAAATTGATTTTAAGGTATCAAACAGACGTATCTTGGTCTATTAGATGTGCTGGTACCATATTCATATTACCTGCTACGGTACGTCTCTCGCCTTCGCCTTCGAATGGATACACACAATGTTGACACCATGATGGAAAGAATATGATCTTACCAACTTCAGGCTTAACAGTGCGTGATGCTGGTGGTCTTAGTTCCTCAAACCCCCTTATAGCAGTCTGTCCAAAGTGAAACTGTAGGTAGCCATCAGCTATCCCACTAGAGTCCACTAGGTTTTGACTGCAATATTCTGGTCCGTTCTGGATTTGTTCTGGTATTTTAGTCCAGGTGGTGAAAGATATCCCCATTGGAGTATCAACTCCGTGGTCATGCATTGGGTTATAGTCTCGTTCATAGCTATGTACCGACCATAGACTGTGAAAGCTAGGTATTCGGTCTAGCGTTTCGGCGCCAATGGTATTGCAGAACTGTTTTACATAAGCCTTAGACATGGTGGTTACTATGTTAGCAAACCCCCCTATCAGTGGATCATGTGGATCAATCTTTAATTGTTCACCGTGTTGTATCTGTCCTACCAGTTGCTTAGCAAATGATTCGCCACCCTTACGGTGTCGTTTATCGAGGTAGGTGTTGAGATCCTTAACCACCTGTATCGGCAGTTGCGTCTCAAGGAATAATAATGCTGGGGCTACTGATGCCCTGATTGTAAGCTCTGTCATAATGTAGTGTGGGAGTTCGAAAGGATTAAAACCCCCACGTCTCTAAATATAGTTATTTGTCTGTGTGTGTCAAGTTTCGAGACTTAGTTTCCTTCGTTCCTTTTTGTATATTGTGCTACCCACTTGTGCAAGTTGCATGGTCGGTCTGTAAAACCCCCTATTACGATCCGTTTTGAATTAAACTACTACCATGTATTGTATATCTTGCCTAGACTCTGACTCTTGTCTGTGCAACCATGCCTTTATTGTACCTCCGACAACCTTCTTATCTACTACTGTATGACCAACCATACAAGTATCTATACAAGACCATGGGGGAGGGTTTATCATCTCATTCTAGTTCTGCATCAGTTGTGCAAGAAGAAGGACAAGTGGCTTTCACAATCGATAAGCTTTACTACTTACATCAGCCATGTTCAGTTCAGAGTTATTTGTTTGGGATCGGCTGTCATCTGTCAACCTTTCGTACTTATCGTTGCGGAAAAGAATCTCCCTTGCAGGTGTGAAGGAAGATTTTTTCCTTCGCAACGACAACGAAAGGCACGACATGACAGACACGATCAAACCTCTAACTTCCGAATCAGAACAGCTGATGACGAAAGTAACTAAAGATCTTATCGATTCGATGAAAGCTTTCGAAGATAGTTTCGCAAAGGTTCAGAAGAATGAGAAGGTGATAAAGCCCAATGATAGTAATTGGATCTATGCAATGAATAACTTCACAGTTGGAATGTATGGTAGATTACTTGAAAGAACTGATTGGCATTTCGAGCAAAGGAACAAGTTCAAACAGCAAGCTGAGAAGGTTGTCAGCGAATCTGGTAGCTCTAGTTTCCCAGCAGAAATGGCACAGAAGAACAGAGTCTTATATCAATCTTATGAGATTGCATATCAGATAATGAAAGAGTTTACTGATAAGGAACATTACTACAAATCTTGGGATGATATTCCTAAAGACAACAACGTATCAGAAATTCAACCAAAGCATATCAAAGAATATAACCAAGCTCTAGGTTTATAACCTAGGGCTAACAGGAAGTTACGGCTAAAATCTCCATCCGTTAACCAGCGAGATCTTCCTACAAGAAAGGATATCACATGACATACACAAATTGGAACTTGAAGGATAGACAGCCAGTTGTACGATGTTATTCATCTGGTCCAGTTCAAGAATGGACAGTACGAGTAATGTGGTCAGATAAGCTAGGCTTAGAATATTCTATGGGCTTTAGTAATGCAGAAGATGCTGATGATCTAAAGTATTCCACAATAAACAATGGTAAGATAGATACCAACAAATGGCGTAAGATATATTATCCAGGTAAACACTGGTTAAATGATTACGCAGATTAGGAGTAGAAATGAGAAACTTATTAATACTATATGTGTGTGCAATAGCAGTTATGTTATTCACATTCAGTTCAGTAGCAGTTGCAGAAGAATATCAACAGATGGAACCATGTGATGAGTTCGGTCATAACTGTAATGGTTATGGTCAGCAGTTGTGGACAAATGGTTCTTACGAAGTATGGACATTCGATGATAGTTATATCATTGAGAAAGACAATCAGATGTACACCAAGTTTGATTGTGTTCCTGATGAGGATACAACCAATCTAGTGTATTGGATATGTGAAGATCTATTAGATACTAACTTCAGGGATGGCTGGAGTGAGTAATGTATATAGATTAATTATAATAATTCTGTTAGTATATATCATATGGGTTGACCATAAATATGTGCAAGTAGGATGGTGTGAGTCTGAGATAGATGTTCTAAGAACAACAGTAGCTGAGATTCATACAATGCTTAAACAATAACGAAAGGAATAACATGAAAACAATAGTAATACTATTCACTATGTTGCTGGGTACAGTAGCATATGCTGATGACTATGCACCAGATAGGAATGATAGAATCAATCTATATCTTGTGACTAGTGACAATGAGAATGCTCCAATGTATTCAGGTTACTACAAGGACAGTAACGGTGTAGTACATCAAGTTGCATTATGGGCTGGCAATAGTGACAAGTACCTTGAGGGTCCTGTTACAAAAGTAGAGTCCAATTAACCAATGAGATTCAGGTGGGTAGCCTACCTACAAGAAGCTTTAACTTCCCACCTGGTCTTGATCATTAAAGGAAAAAAACATGAAAGACAAAACTAGAATAGAAGTATCTAAGGACTATGACAAGTTTAAATTTGTTCATGGTAATAGACCAGTTGATGAAAGACATGTAAAGAAACTAGTTAACTCTATGAAAGAAAACTATATTCCTACACCAATCATCATCAATAAAAAGAATGAGATAGTAGATGGACAACATAGATATCTAGCTTGTAAGCAACTAGGTTTAGATGTTTACTACTATCGTAATGAAATAAATCTAACAGGTTTAAGACAGATCAATCAGCACAGTAAGAACTGGACACTAGATGATTTCTTAGATTCATATGTACAGTTAGAGAATAGAACAGATAAGGTCGGTCCATATACAATCTTTAAACATTTTAAAAAGACAACAAGGTTTCCTAATGCTGTATGTCTTATGATGTTAACTGATAATCGTGGAGCGCATACTGAACAGTTCAAACAAGGATTGTTTACTATACCATCTGGTCAGTACGAGACAGCACAGAAGCAAGCAAAGATGATTATAGAATCTGGTAATTATTATCAGGGCTATAAACGTAGATCTTATGTAGTTGCTATGTTAGTTCTGTTCAAAGATCCAGAGTTCAAGTTCAAGAAGTTTATCAAGAAACTTGAAATGAATCGTAGTAAATTATTTCACTGTACAAATACAGAAGATTACTTAGATGCAATAGAAAAGCTGTACAGCTGGGGTGACAAAAACAAAATCAGACTAAGGAGATAACATGCAAGTAAAACACAGTATAAGTATAATTAAACCTGATGGTAAAACAACAGCACATGTAGTAGATGGTGAATGGAATGAAGAAGAATCAGGTGGTCCATCATTCAAACCATTATACAAACTACTTGGTTGTAGTATGATAGAAGTAGCATACGGTATGATACCAGGTAGTACAAAAGAATATCCTATCTTTTTAGATGAAGAAGGATTGTATAAAGATCAACCAACCACAAATCTAACAGCAACAGCTATGCAACAAATGTGGTGTGCTGCAAATAATAGAATGCAGATCAGTCCAATAGTTGGTACTGTAGCAGTAGACTTAGGATTAGATGCAGATTCATTAACAGCAGTATCAACAGAATTGGAGTTACAAGACAATGAACGAAAAGATAACACAGCTTAAACCTAAACAAAGACAAGCAGAATATCATGTACTTAGATCTTCATACGCAGAAGCAATAGTAACAACACATGATATAGAAACAGCTCGTATGATCAGAGATCAATTGCAAGATACTTATACCAAATGGTTTAATGAGAAGTTTAGTTCAGCACCAGTTGCTGAAATGTTTTATATACGATTAACATAGAAAGGAATCAATATGCCAAATCATTGGATGGATCAAATCAAAGCTTTGTATGATGAGTACTATGCAGATAAAATTACACAGCTGCAGTTGGTAAACAAGATAGAACAAGTGATGGTTGATTACAAAAACGAGTTCAAAAAATATGATGATGCCATTACAGATCAGATGGTAGAAATGGAGGGTTATGTCCAAGACTAATGCATGGGCTTATGATGAAGCCGAAAACAAAATTGATGTTGCAGTTGAGAAAGTCAAGAAAGGTTATGCCAAAGACAAAGCAATCAAAGAGCTACTAGCTGATAATAATATTGCTGGTTTCTTTGATGAGCAAGATCTTGATATGATATTTGATTTCGAAATGACAACAGAAACAAAACACAAAACAGTACAATGAATGATGAAGAACGTGAACTTTATCATATGGAAGTTGAGTGGCGTAGCAAAGAGATAGAAGATCTAAAGTATCAACTGTTCGAGCATCGCAAAGAACTAGCAAATATGCGTAAGCCTAGAAGTTATACAAAGATATTATTTATAACAAGTATATTTTTATTCTTCAGTATGATTCCAGGTTGGAACTATGGTCGTAATCTATGGCAAACAATCGCATATCATACTAACAAAACACTCTGGTCTATCAAGGACTGGTGGTACTGAAAGGAGTACATATGACAAACCTAATGAGAACTTATCCTAGAGAAGATTATAGGGTAGGATTACACAAAGCATCTTACAAAGGTATTATCAAAGTTGGTGATATTATTGTTACCACTACTTGGAACAATGATTACAATGAAGTAAGAATTGGTGTTATCAAATCAATTAGTATAGCAACAGATGACCATGATGTAGCAGGAGAGAATGATACCTCTTGTGATACACAGAGTTATGATACCAGATTAGAATATCAGGGATCAATTACTTATGGTAATGACTACTGGTGTTATTTTAATCAAGTACTAAGAAAGGAGAAATATGATGAACAATCCAGCAATGAGTCCTGATGAACAACAGGAAATATACATCAAAGCTTATCCAAAAATTAAATGGTTAAACCAAGATGGTAAATATGTAGCTGATGGTATTGAAGGTTATATACCAATACAAGTTACCAATAGCTTGATGATCGAGATCAATAAGTTAATTACTTATGAAGGCGCACAAGCATTAGTTAATAATCCTCGAGTTGCGTTTAGTGTAGTAGCTAAACCAGGATATATTAAATAGTTTCCGTTAGAGGAAAGGGTGGTAGGTTAAGAACTCCAACCTATCACCTGTAAATATTTGAGTACAGTCTCTATTCCACCTGGAAAGTTCTGCAAACTAGGAGACCTCGTTTGAATTACGTAATACACAACGAGTAGTTAGCCTGTCACTGGTTACTTTAACCACCTGGTAGATGACACTGTATTCAATAGGTAGAGAGGTATACGAGCAAGGTACCAAAATCTAAGATAAAACCGAGCTCCCTTAGCTTATCTCTCTACTGCTTAATTAGAAAGGTTCTAAACTATGACACATCCAAAAGATCCAAGACTAAACGGTTGGAAGTACAAGAGCTTTAACTTAAATGATAAAGAACATGCAGCTGTCGTACAGATGTATGAAGATTGTAGCAAACGCTATGATCTAAAACAAAAGACTATATTCATGACATTAATAAAAATGTTACATGAGTATGGTACTAAAGATACATTCTTTGATGATGTATTAACAACGATAACGAAAGGTAAAAACAATGGCTAAAATGAGTGAACGACAACGAGAGTATTTCTTATCAAGAGTTAATGATGAGATATACAATCACAAGAGATCA
>Ga0209634_1002418_pt1 | contig 13082 bp, 14 predicted proteins | sample LinPmetageLP40_FD_184043 | JGI IMG/M metagenome (GOLD analysis project Ga0209634, IMG submission 184043) | Marine viral communities from the Pacific Ocean - LP-40 (SPAdes) (version 2) | ecosystem: Environmental > Aquatic > Marine > Oceanic | place: Pacific Ocean | collected 2010-08-26
TTTAGCTTCTACCTCTTGTTTAATCTCATCTTGGAACGTTGTGTTAAGTTTATTAATTACGTTATCTAAATCTCTAACTAATGACTGAAACGTTCTTTGTTCGTATTCTTTACTTGCTCTAGTTAATGATTGTACTATCTTTGCCATTATCTATACATCCCTACAATACCACCGTAAGCATATTTATTGACTCTTAAAATATCTCTTAACACTTTAATACCACCAAAAGGTTCAAGAATTGTGCCGCCTTTAGTATTGTAACCTAGTTCTCCTAATTTAAATACTTCATACTCTGTAAGTCCACCATCTCTGTAACCTGCTCTACCAATTAAACCACCCTCTGCTGCACGCGCAGCCATACCAAAATCACTTGTAGGACCAACGCTGTTTTCGGTGGACATAGAACTACTTGTATTATCACTACCATCATCATTATAATAATCACCAAAATCAATTTTTGTTCCACGATTAGTATATCCTGTATTGGCGTCTTTATTTGCTTGAGTACGACCGTCACCACCAAAAAATTTATCTTTTAAAAAACCAAGTCCTTTACTAATTCCTTTACCCATTAAATATCCCATAGGATTTAATGCAAACATTCCAAGTTTTCCTGCCATTTTTGCTATATCTTTAGCTTTCTGCATATTTAAAGTTTTTTCTTCTTCTTCTGTTAAAGGAACATTGTTTGGGTTATTTAAACCACCTAAAGCTTCATACTCATAATCAAACTTTGAATTTCCTTTAGGACCTGGAGGAGGTCCACCGCCATCACCACCACTATCATACATAGGTATAATAGGATAGGGGTTATAATTACTCATGATACCTGTGTTTGATTGAGAGGGATTAAAAGTTATAGCTGGTTTATCTAAACCAGTACCTTGAAGAAATCTGTCTTGACTGTAAAATTGATTACCGGCATCATAACGTTCTTTATCTATACCTGTGTAATTAGCTCCGTAATTTATTGCCATTATCTTCTACCGTCCGGTTGTATATCTAATCTAAATGTACCTAACTTCCAGTCTTGTGAAGCGGCTGTATTAGATATTTTTATTGCTACAGCTCTTGCTCTGGCTCTAGTATCTACCTTATCAGTAGTATTTGTAACTGTAAAGGGACCTAATGATGAACCTGCTGCTGCATCGTTAGGATAATTTCTTAATAATAATGTAATTGTAGTGTTGCCTGTTTGAGATATAAAGTCAGGTATAATTCTTCTTATCTTCATTAAAAATTCACCGTCACCTCTAAGGTCTGGCATACCAATAGTTTGTCCTGATGCAGTTCTTTTTTGTGTAATGTCAAAATCTCCGGATGTAATATCTGCTAAGATAGCTGTAACAACACCACCTGCTTTAACTTGATCGGTCCCCGTTTCCTGTTCATAGTATATAGAACAACCATCGGTGTTGCCTACTACGTCAGAAGCTGTGCCGCTAGGGTCGTATTCTGTTGCGTGTGGTTTATCAAATACTGCAGAGTCTGCCCATGCTGTTCTTGATAATGTACCTGTTGTCCAGATAGCTTGCTTAGGACTAGCTCTACTGTAAGACTCAATGTAATTGTACGACACCATGTTATTAATAGCCAAAGAATTACCTGATGGATAGAACCATATTACTTCACCAAACAAGTTGTTTAGTCCAACGTTAATTAAATCTCTAGGTGTAGAGTTTAGATTATCATAAACAAAGTCTTCTACTAGACAGTCCATAGATTCTATCTGACCATCGTATTTAAAGAAACCATTCTCAGACATCCAGTACGCTGTACCATCTACCTCTACGCATGCATTCTTACCTATCAATCCACAGTTACTTCCTATCTGTTGGAAAGAGAAAGTAAACGGTGCACCTACAAAAGTCATTAAAAATAATGCCGTGTCAGTCCATACATAGATAGAATCCCTACCTCGTATAGCTCCCATAATTTTAGAACCTGCGGCAAGTCTCTGTGTACCTGCTGTGTTTTCTGCAGTCACAGTATAAGCTTCTGTACCATCAATATTTTCTTGGTCAGAGAATCTAATAAACATAGCATCTTGTGATGATTGACTACCTACCGTAGTCTCAGTTCCAAAGAATACTAAGTGTCGATCTGGTGTAGATACTAATACGTGTCGTGATGCTGTTGGTGCGTTTGCTATTATGGTTGCTCTGTTTGATGTTGCATTTGTTGCAGCTGAGTCCCATTCAAAACATTTGTTGTTGTATATAAGTGCAATAAGTTTTGTACCAAAGTTATCTAACACCCAAAGTCCAGGGTCAATTGTAAAATCAGAAGAAGATGCTTCTCCCCATGCAACAAAGTCAGAAATATTTGTAACGGTTACACCACCACTGTGCGCAGCTTTTGTCGTGCCGTTAACTTCTCTTGCTCCACCACTTAGTATGTTTGTAGTTGTATTGTTAGTTGTATAACTAATGTCCTCTGTCCCAATTCTAATTTCACCTGTAGCAGGAAACTGAGATGTATCAGTTAAAGGAATATCAGTTACAGCATCATTAATACTAGAAGCTAATGTTGTTGTAACTGGACCGTTAGCTGTACCGCTCCAAAGTCCTGTGCCCCAACCAAAACCACCAACTTGTTGTGCTGGTCCAACAGTAAAATAACATAACACTGATGTGCTGTTACCATCACTGGTTGTTAAAGGTGTGCCAGATTCTGTACTTGCTGCAGTGATTGTAAAAGTTGTAGATGTAGGTACTGACGTTACCATATATTTAACGTCTTCAAAAGTATCATTAGTATAAGTAGATGATCCAGTTACTCCAGTAACACTGTCAAACAAAACTATATCATCTTCTATTAATCCATGAGCCCCGGTGCATGTTACCGTAATTGTTTTTGATGAAGATGCACTTGAAAATTTAGCTCCTGTAAGTGTAGTTCTAATTGGATGAATGTCGTAATAAGTGCCTCCAGAATAAACATACAAAATCCTGTTTGTTCCAATAGCAGCATATTTAATACCTGCGTTATCGTCAAAATGATGTAATGCTCTAGCAGCACCTGCTAAATTAGTTGCACCAAGCTGTGCCCAGCCACCTATTTTTTCGGGCGATCCATACCTAAACCTTACGTTATCTCCCCCAGTCCATTGTCCCTCAGCCCCGGTTGAAGTAACTTGTTTATTAAAGCCTGGCAAAAAGCCTAGTTTTTGTAACATAGAAATTCCTGTTTTATTTAGATTATATTAAATCGCGTTGTAGATCAACGTTGTTTGGTAAAAGAAGGCATACCTAACATAGGTCTTTTATCATACAAATTGGTTTTAGCAAACTCTCCTTCTGCATGATTATAGTGTAAAAACACTTGCCCACATAGCTTTCCTTGAAAAGGGTTTCTCCAGTGCTCTAATTTACATCCAGAATACATTAACATATCTCCAGGTTCTAGTATAATTTCAACACCTGCAGGAGCATTAGGTTTATGTATTTTTTTAAATTCATCTATAACATTGTCAGATCCTGTAGGGTCAATAAATATAGGCCATGGGTCTCCACCTAAATTTAATGTAGTAGATATCTCACAGCTTGGTCTGTCTTTGTGTCTTAGTAATTCAGCACGTGTTTCATAAACTCTAGCATAAGAATAGGTAGGAACAAGATTCATACCTGTTTTATCTTTCATCACAGGTAATACTTTCATAAGTAAAGTTTCCATAACAGGGTCTCCATAAATAGAATATGATCCAGGAACTTGTTTATCTTCCCAAGTACCGTGTAGTGAATTATCAGGCAGAATATTATTCTTGTACATATAATTAACAGCATCTCTTTTTAACAAAATATAGTTAAAACAAAAATTTGCTAACTCATACGATACTGCTTTCTTTATAACTTTATATTTAAAAGATTCCATTTTGTGTAAAATTAAAACTTACTGATATCCTTATATCATTTGATTCATTAGGGTCAACACAATGCTCTAGCCATGCTGGAAACATAATGACTCTGTTTTCAACCGGTGTTACATGCATTTCAGTCCATAAGTGTTCGGGTATTTTTCCTTTTTTCTTAGCTGGAAAAATATATTTTGGTCCACTTCTAGGATCATTAAATTTTATTTGTCCTGAATTTTCAGGCACTTTAATATAATAAGCACCACTAAAAAAACTATTTGCGTGAACATGCGGTCTATTAAAGCTATCTTTGTAATTTATGTTAGCCCACATATTTCCTAAACTAGGTCCTCTATCTAAAAATTCTTCTTTATAAATCTCTTGTTGCATTTTATATAACTCATCAATTAATGGTTTAAACATCGGCATGGTTTGCATATTGGTTGTGCTGTGCCAACCTTTTACATTAGTTTTTTTTAAACCCGGGTCTTTTTTAGACCACTCTAAAATTTGTTTTTCAAAAAATTTAGTATCAAGATTAAGATCTTTTGCATAAATAAAAGTTGGAAAAAATGCTGCCTTAATCATTTAAAAGGTTCTCCTCCAAACCACATAACTAAAGATTTTCTAACACCTTTTGTTACGGGAATAACTCGGTGGTTAATAAAACTTGCAAAAAATATAGCGTGTCCTTGTTTAGGTTTAAAGATTTGATTTGGTTTAGCTATTTCTAATCCTCCTCCTTCAAATTCATGTTCAGGTGATAGAACTAATGTCATTGATATTTTTCTTACAGGAGGTTCTTTTTTCATAATTAAATCACAATCCATATGCCAATCATAAAAACCACCTTCAGGGTATTCGGTGTATTGAGCTTGTTCATTAATTTCCATATTTTCAAAACCAAAATGTCTTTTGTTTGTCATGTACATAACTTCTTGAAGTTTGCTATACATTGGTTTAGCATCTGGTGTGTTAAATGGAATCCAACTAATATGTGATATTCTTGTTTTTGTATCATGAACACCGGTGTCTCCTACCCCAACTTCTGCATTTTGCGCAGGCATAGATCTTCCAAGTCTAGATATAATATCACACTGCTCTGGTGTAAAAATTGGTGAGATTGTTTCTACCATATATGATTTCCAGCTTGGTTCTTTTTTAATCATAATGATGCCCCTCTATATTTAATTTCATTGTAAGTAACATCACAATTAGCAGCTAACGTTCTTCTAAACTCATTAGTTCCATTAAATGGATAAACTGTGTGGCGCATATCATATGGAAAAATATAGAAGCTACCTTCTTTTAATTGTGGTTGAAAATCTGTAAGGGCAAATTGTCCGGTCGAGTTTCCTAAAATATTTAGTTTTCCATTTGTTGGTGAGTCTTCGGCTGAATACTCTTTACCATAATGTGATGGTAATTTTAAACACATAACAGAAGATAAACCGGTATAGATTTCTCCTTGATGAATATGAACAGGATTATACTCGTTATCTTTCATTTCATTAATCCAAATAGAACTTAGTTTCATATGTATTGGAGGTATGCCTATAGCTTTCATGTAAGTTTTATACACAGACAAAAACCAATCTAATACATAAGCAGATAATAGACTATGTGTAACCTGTTTATTATTACTTGTTCCTGAATAAAATAAAGAGTGTTCTTTTTCTATCTTACCAATAAGTTGTTTGTTAGCTGGCTTTAAACTTTTAAAGTTATTTTCATATATACCATTAATAATACTAAATATTTCAAGAGGAACTTGAGTGCACATAATACGTTGTCCTAATGGTACAAGTTTAAAATTCATTACATATCTCTTTTATTATATTTTGATAATTAAAGTTAGTTATTTCGAACGTGCAAGAACTTGGTTTTTCAAAAAGTTTATTCGTATCATTAAATCTTCCTTTTTTAATTGTGTTCATCCATATCTTTACATCATACTCGTGCCTGTCTGCATCGTATGGACAAATAAAATCTACAATTGCGTGACCATCAACTAAAGAAGATAAACATGCCATTCTTTGTGACTGTCTTGTTCGACCTTCAGCAGAAAAATCCCAATCGTTAAACATTTTTCTTACTTCATCTGCATTAAAATATGCGTGGCCTGTAGATAACTGTCTTGCTAATGTAGTTTTTCCTGAACCAGGTAAACCAAAAACTAATACTCTCATAATTTTATATGTCCATATTTTTTTATAATACTTTCTGGTATCATTTTTTTATACTCATTAAGTTCTATAGATATGTTAGGTCTAATGGTATGTAAATTATTTCCCACAATAGTATCATCATATTTAATTCCATTTAAATTAAACTGAGATAAAGAATGATATCTGTGTGGATAATATGGCATTTGTAAATAAACGTAAACTTGTTTCATTATTGTTTCTGTATTATTTACTAAATCTTCGTATCTTATAAAAAGATATTTTTCTTTTTCTTTTAAAGCATTCTCTATAGATTTTAAAGTTTTTACAATTCCTCCTTCTGGATGCATTAATTCATTAACTTTTTCTTCAATAGTATTAAAGTCTTTATTTAAAAAAGCAGTAGGCTCATTCTCAAACCATTTAATATATGAAGCTAGGACATCCGTAAGATCTCTCCATAAAATAATACATTGTATAGGTTGATTAAGATGTTTTTTTAATAAATTAAAATTACCCAAACTTAAAGCTGGTCCTCTATCTATTACTGTTCCTTGTGGCCAATGTTTGTAAAAATGTGAATAAACCATATCTAAAACATTATCTAAAGATTTATGATCGGGATAATTTTTAAATGTGTCACTAAACTTTAATAGCTCAAGAACTTTTAAAATTTCTAGAGTTATAGAGTTTCCAGTGCAAGCTATGCTAGGGTTTTGATTTATAATAGAAGCAAACAAAGTGTTTCCAGATCTTGGAAGAGCTGTTAAAAAACAAATATTTTTACTTCGATGAAGATTTGAAAGGACTTTCTTTTGGAAGCGCCTCCCTAGTAGTTCCTGAAAGTTTGCCATTTGTTTGTATCCTTTCTATAGTTTGTAATTGACCCATTACGTTAAACACTTCTGGTTGTGATGAGCCTTCTGTAAGAGTAGAAACTTTATTTTTCATTATCTCATGATACGAATTCATTTGATGAGTATTAACATCTTTATCATCAAAACTACCGTCGTTAAATTCTTTCTTTAACATAGACCACATTTTAAGTTCTCTCATTCTATCTTTAGCAACTAATTCAGAGCCAGCTTGATGGAATCTTTTTTGATCAAGATCAATTTGATATAGTTCTTTTTTATAATCATCTTTTTCTTCTTCAACTTTCTTTTCAAGTCTTTTTATTTTTGCTTCATCTTTTCTATATTTAAAAGATAAATCCATAAGTTGTTCTAAAAAAACATTTTGTTCTCTAACACACTGCCAATATTTAGCAGCTAAGGTTGGGTATTTAAAATCTTGAAGCACTGACATTCTAGCTTCTGTTTCAGTTCTAAATATTTGTTTTTTATTCCAAGTATCTCGAAGCTCACTAATCATACTTTTAAACTCAAGAACATCTTCTTTTGGAAGAATGTTATGAAGATGGTTTTCTTCTTTTTCAATTAATGGTTTAATATTACTGTATTCTTTATTCATTCTATATTCTTTATACTTCTTTCTAAAATAAAGTCAATTACTAACTTCCCGTTATAGTTTTTGTTTGTGGACCTGCACCTGTATATTCCTCTGTAGCAATCCCAGGACCAGGAGTTCCAAAAGCAACTATTCCAGCAGCTTGAGTTCCGCCTGCAGCTCCTAAAACTCTACCAGCATTTAAATTTCCGCCAGCTGCCCAACTTGTACCATTGTATATTTCTGTTGATGTTAAAATAGCTGGAGCAGAACTATTACCACCAGAAAGTAAACCTGCAGTTAAAGTTCCACCTCCCATAGCTTGTTCTCTTGCCGTAATTGCATTTCCACCACCTGTCCAAGAAGAACCATCATATTCTTCTGTTGCAGCTGTTAATCCTGGAGGAGCACTACCTGTCGTCATGTAAGATGCTGATTGAGTTCCGTTTACAGATGCTGCAGCAACTTTTCTTTCTAGTGTTAAATTACCACCGTTTGTCCAAGAGCTTCCATCATATTCTTCTGTTGCAACAGTTTTACCTGGTGATCCGGGTATACCTCCCCCATAAACTAATCCTGCTGTTAAAATACCAGAAGCACTTAAAGAACTTCTTGCTGTTGTCAAAGTTCCGCCAGCTGTCCAAGCGCTTCCATTATATTCTTCTGAAGTATTATACACACTTCCTGGGCTTGGTTGCAAACCAGCAGCATTAACAGCTGCTGTTTGAGTTCCAAAAGATTGACATGCTCTTTTAGCTACTGGTAAATTTCCACCATTTGTCCAATTTGTTCCATCATACTCTTCTGTGTTGTTTGTTGAATTAGGTGAACCTGGAGGTGTTTCTCCTGCGCATGAAAGTTGCGCTGTTTGAGTTCCAGTTCCAGCCATACTATATCTTGCTGTTGTTGCGTTGTTAGCTGTTGCCCAAGCTGCCGCTACAAAGACTTGTCCTTTTAAAAGTTGTGATGTAGTATTATACCAAATTTGACCTTTTACAGGGTTACCTAGATCTGAAGATACTACTGGTACCTGTGTTCCTTTTATGTCTTTGTATGCTGCCATATTAACTTACCGTTATACCTTTTGTTACTGCTACAGCTCCTGAAAATTCTTCAGTTGCGTTAGAGGGAGCTGAAATGTAACCACCACAAGTAATTCCTGCGGGAGATGTTCCTCCACCTAAATTTTGAGATCTAGCTGTGTTTAAACTTGCGGTTGTTGCAAAACTAACACCGTTAAAAATTTCACAAATAGCTGATGGTGCTGGAGTTCCGCCTGCACTTACTGCTAAAGTTTGAATTCCAAATCCTGCTTGGCTTTGTTTTCCAGCAACCATGGCTGGTGAAGATGTCCAACTTGTACCATTATATATTTCTGCAGTTGCTGTAGCCGGTTCACCGCCATAAGCTATTCCAGCTGTTTGTGTTCCTGCGCAACCACCTTGAACTTTACCACGACCTGGTGTTCCACCTGAAGTCCATGATGAACCATTATATTCTTCTGATTCTTCGGCGTCAAAAGCCAAAGCTGCTGTTTGAGTTCCAAAAGCTTGACCTGGACAGTTTCCAATGCCTGCCATGTTTCCTCCATCAGACCAACTTGTGCCATTATATTCTAAAGCTTCACCTGGGTTTCCTACTCCTCCAACAGATAAAGTTGAATCTTGAGCGCCAGCACCTGCACAGTTTCTAATTGTCGTAGGTAAATTTCCACCACCTGTCCAAGAAGAACCGTTGTATTCTTCTGTGTTGTTTACTGCAGTTGCTCCTGGAGGTGTGTAACCACCAAACGTTGTTAAAGCTGTTTGAGTCCCAGCAGTAGAAGTTCCGTTACCTGCTCTTGCTGTTCCCATATTACCACCCGTTGCCCACGAAGCATCGCTGAAACCTCGGTATTTTAAAGTTCCTGGTGCAGAACTATTATACCATACTTGACCCAAAACAGGGTTAGTTGGGTCAGAGGAAACACTCTGCCATTTAAAACCTTTTATTTCTTTATAATCAGCCATTAAAAATTACTCCGGTAAAACTATATCTGGTGGTCTTCCAACTGTGTGCGTAGCTTTTTCTTCGTCTGATAATGCGTCCCACTCAGCTTGATGAGCTTGTACTTCTGTGTCTACAATAGCTTGAGCTTCAGCTCTTGTTTTAGTTGTACCTAAAACTTCTCTTATCCAAGCATTAGCTTTTCTATTGTTTGCAGGAACTTTCCATACATTTCCTGGAAAACTTAATGGTTCAAAAGCAACAGAATCATCTGTTGTAATAAAACCTTTTCCCCAGTTGTTTGCTACTAAATATTGATGTGCCATATTTTATCCTCCTTAACTTGTTGTTAACGTTCTTGTTCTTACACCCCCAGTGTCAAAAGCACAACCACTACTACCAGAAACTGCGAAAGTATTATTCTGTGTTTGGCTTGATCCTGCACCAGTAGCATAATTATAAGGCATTGATTCCCCAGCTGAAAACGCTGTGCCATTATATTTTAAATCTCTAGCGCCTGAAGGACCTGGTCCTTCAGAAAAATACATTCCGGCTGTTATAATCCCTGATCCTGCTCTGTTATATCCTGCACTACCGGGTAATGATCCTGCTGCAGTCCAGTTAGTTCCATCCCACTCAAAACCGGTTGGGGTAGGTGATCCTACTTGAGCACCTCCAACATAAGCTGCTGTTTGAACACCAAATCCAGAAGCATAATTCATTGCGCCTGGCATAGATGGTGCTGATGTCCAGTTAGTTCCATCATATTGTCCGTGATTAGATAAACTACCGCTTGGAGTTCCACCTCCAGCTATTCCTCCTGCGGTTTCTAAACCCCATCCTATTATTCTAGTTCCAGAATAAGGTGCGGCATTAATTCCAGTCCAACTTGTTCCGTTATATTCTTCACAGTCAGTAGACATACCACCACCTGCAGCAACTGCAGCCGTTTGTGTTCCAAAACCACCTCTTCTATAAAGGTTTGTTCCCATAGTATTTTGAGTGGTCCAAGATGTTCCATTAAATTCTTCTGTTTTATTAGACTCGCCTGAAGGCCATCCTCCATACGCTAAGCCTGCAGTACTATCACCTGCACCACCAACAGCCAAATTTGTTCTTGGTGCATTTAAAGTTGGAATACTTGCCCAACCTTCAGTTGTTAGTACGTAAGATTTTATTTCATTAGAAGTTGTATTATACCAAACTTGTCCAGTGTCCGATGTTGGATCACTAGAAGTATTGATGTTTGTAAACCCCTGTATCTCTTTATAAGTAGCCATGGATTATTTATCCTTTAGCAGCCAGCCTTGTGTCCCATCTGTATAACAAAGAGTTAAGCCAGCTCTTTCTACCGACACTGTTAAATCTGCGGCAGCTCCTTGAATTTTTTCAGAGTTTCTTCCTACAGTTAAATTGTTTGTATCAAATGTTCCAGCATAATCTACAATAGTTACTTCATCACCTAAAGTAGGTGATGCAGGTAAATTAACTGTAAACGAACCACTTGTTGTATTTGCAAACACACCTTGTCCAGCTGCTGCTGTGTAGGTTCCTGTTTTTACTGCTTGCCAATCTGTTCCGCCAGAGTTATCTACAAAAGATAATTGACCTGAACCATTTGTAGTTAAAATTTGATTTGCTGATCCATCTGCTGCTGGAAAAGTTAAATTATCTATTGTTACTTTTCCAGTTCCTTTTGGTAAAATAGATACACCTACATTAGTTTCTCCAGAAGCGGTAAAAGTTGGATTATTACCAGATGCTGCATTAGCGTATGTAAGTTCATTAACCGCTGAACCTGTTGCGGTTAATAAAAATAATTCATTACCATTTGTATCTAGAATTGATGTTCCAATTTTTGGTGAAGTTAATGTTTTGTTTGTTAAAGTCTGTGTTCCAGTTTCTGTTACTGTGCCTGCTGTAGATAATGGTATTTCGTAAACACCTGTGTTAGTTGCTACACCATCAAAGTAAACTAACTTCCAACCTTTATCACTAGTCGACCAAGTCACTGTAGCACCTGATCCTGAAGCTGCTTTTAATTGTACTGTATGAGAACCTGATGTACTATTTTCAATTAAATAAAAATTTTCTGTAAGAACTGGAAACGTTACAATTTTATTTCCAGATATTGTTTCTGGAGATACTGCACCTAAGATAATTACCCTAGTTGCAACAGTAGAACCTGTAGCACCGTCTGATTTACTTAAATTAGTAGTATTAGCACCTGCACCAGCTGTATTTAAAGTTTGTACTTTAAAACCACCAGATATCTGTTCTATAAGGTCTAAGTTATTATTTGTTTTTGTTCCCCATGTACCAGCATTTTCGCCAGTAGCCATTTTCTCTATACCGAGAGGTGTATATGATGATGCCATATTAAATCTTATCTCCTGTTCGAATATTCGAAGTTATTGTTAATATATATTTCATCTAAGCTACGCTGTCAACATCCGTATAACTAGCTCCGGAAGTCCTAGTTACGTCAGAATAACTGGCTCCTGATGTTCTAGTAACATCTGAATAACTAGCCGTCAAGATAGGATCTACATTAGCATACCCTAAAATTGCATTAAATGCCCCTACTTCAGCCGTTAAAGAGAAACCTAGTCCTACTAAACTAGCGTTGGTTACTTGTACGGTTGTTAAAGAACCAATTGCAGTCGTGGCTGATTGACCAGTTAAAGCAGCTCCAGTTATATTTGAAATTGTTAAAGAACCAATTGTTGAAGTGGCAGATAAACTTGAAGGAACTTGTATTAAATTAGATGTTATGTCAATACTACCAACATCACTTGCAGCTGATAAAGCTGGTAAGCCCATAACATCGGCAGGTGTTATACTTCCCACATCACTTGTAGCTGATAAACCAGATAATCCCACTGAATGATCATCGGTGCTTAAAAGTCCTAAACTAGATTGTGTGCTTAAAGCTGGTAAAGTAATTGAAACACTTCCAACAATACTTAAACTACCTATTTCAGTTTCAGCAGACACACCGGTTATTCCAAAAGCCGTATCTGCAGGACTTAACAATCCTACGCTGGCTGTTGCGGATAAACCTGTTAAATTAAATACAGCTGAATCAACTGTACCCCAACCATTTTCACCCCAGTCAAGTGTACCCCAACCAGGTTTTATTTCTGTTGTTAAATCTCCAACAGAAGAAGTTGTAGATAAGGCGGGTAAAATTACATCAATTGCTGACTCACCCCAGTTTTCAAAACCCCAAGTATCTCTACCCCAACCTGTTTCATTAAAAGGAAGTAAAGTCCCTAATGAAGAGGTTACTGATAAACCAGAAAGCGTAACTTGAATACTATCTTGATCACTCCATGCATTTTGTCCCCATTGAAGAACACCCCAAGTGCTTGAATCTACTGTATTAGCTTGTCCACCCATGCCAGAGTGAATAGAACAATAATAATATAGAGTTGGTGCTGAGGCAGCAACAGTTATTTGAATTTGTGTTGAACTATTTACTGTTACGCCTGTTGTATACTCACTTCCAGAATTGTGTGTGCCATCTGATGTTGTAGAAAACCTAAACGGGTGAGCTGAAGGATAATTAAATATATAAGTATAACCCTCTGCAAGATTTATAGTGTCTTGTAATACATCATCGATAT
>Ga0209634_1002420_pt1 | contig 13080 bp, 10 predicted proteins | sample LinPmetageLP40_FD_184043 | JGI IMG/M metagenome (GOLD analysis project Ga0209634, IMG submission 184043) | Marine viral communities from the Pacific Ocean - LP-40 (SPAdes) (version 2) | ecosystem: Environmental > Aquatic > Marine > Oceanic | place: Pacific Ocean | collected 2010-08-26
TTTTGGTCAACCTTTTTTCTAAAAAGGTTTTTTTTCCTAAAAAGGTTTTTTTATTTTTGATTTAAACTTTTCTAAAAAGTTTATTTAATGAATAGTAATGAAATATGGACAAATATTATAATTCCATTATTAATTGGGCCATTTTTTTTATATTTAAAATCATTGTATGATAATTATGTTCAAAATAGAAAGGAGCATAAATTGTTGGTGTATACTAATAAAAATGATCATTATAAGGATATATTAAATAAGTTTTATTGGCCATTGTATTTAAAATTATTGTGCATTTGTCAATTAAATTATACTATTCCATTTAAAAATAAATATGAATATATATCTGATGAAGATAACAGTGATAACAGTGATAAAGATGATAATATTACAATAAATATACAAAATGAAAATATGATTATGTTAGATACAGAAACAATTAAACTTATGGAACAAAATATTAATATATTGTTCTCTGAAGCACTAAACATTATTGAAAATAATATATATATAGCAAAAATATCAAGTAATCTTAATAAAAATATCATCCAATTTATAAAATATTGTAAATTACGAGAAGTTATTCATGAAGGTTCAATTGATAAAAAGTATAATATAGAATATTTTGGTGTTAAAGATAATACTAAAAAATTATTAGATTTGATTGAATTAGATGTTTTAAGATATCAAGGTGAATATAATTTATTAATTGATAATGGTCCATTCAAATAAAAAAGATTATATATATATATGTCTGGTGGATTATTTGAAAATCCATTTGTATTAAATGTAAAATGCATTATATTTTCAATCATAGTTATGATACTATTTTTAATTAAACCTACATTTAATAGTAATTTAATATTAGGAATTACATTATTTATTATTTTTGTAATATCATATGTAGCATTAGCTTGGTATGATTATTACTTTAATTGTCAAAATCTTCCATTACAAAGGGGAAGTAAATCATTTACGGGTTTATTTAAACCTGTTCCACATTCATCAAAACAATTAAATAAAACAAATACACGAAGAGGAAACTTATTAATATATATATCACATATTATTTTTATAGTGCCACTTTTAGTATATATAGCATATTATAAAAAAAATGTTAGACAATTCACATATCCAATTTTAGTTGTTTTAGCAGTATTTACATTATTTTATCATGGTGGTGCTATTATACAAGGTAGTCATACATTATAAATTATTTATTTGTTTATATCGAATGTATTGAATTAATGAAATATATAATAATAGTAATGTGGATATAATTGATATTGTAATTTTGTAATTAAATGGTATATTTATTTTATATAATGATAAAATAATCGCAATAATCATAGGTAATTTAATGTACATATAATCTATAAAATATCTCTTGTTATTATATTTATTAATTGTTTTAGTTAATTTATTATAATTTAAATCGACAATAAAAATATTTAAACTACCCATTTTATAATTTTTATTTATAATTTGTTTAACAAACAAATCTAATATACATTCTCCTTTTAAAATTATCCAATGAATTAATATAAATAACCAATAAGCTAATATATAATAATGTATTATTGAATTAAATTTAATAATTAGTCCTAATAATATAAATAACAGATTTAAGACTATTATTAATGAATGAAATGTTTTTAACAATTTTAATCTATTATTTGTTTTAATTAATTCTTTAAATTTATACATATATTGATAATAATATGTTTCACTTTTCATTAAATTATTAATATAATTTAATTTAATACTTAAAGACCTATATATTTAAAGGATATAAATGAAACCTTGTTATTTAATAGTATTATTAAGTTTAATAGGAAAAGGAACATCAAATAAAAATGATTTACAAACCGATATTTATGATAAGTGTCCACCAATTATAGCAGATAATGGAATTAATTTATCATTATCACTTGCTATAAGAGCATTTAATAATATAGATCAAATAGATGGTTCGATTAATATGAATGTGTGGTTAAGATATGAATGGTATAGTGATATTAAATGGAATCCAAATAATTATAGCAATATAACTTCTTTAAATTTAAATACAAATCCAGATTTAGATAATTTTATTTGGACTCCAGATATTTATTTATATAATACAGCTGAAAAACCTATGAATGAATTATATTATACAGAAGCAAATGTATATAATGATGGTAGAATATTTTGGTCACGCCCAGGTTTAATTAAATCTACATGTATATTTAACTTGACATATTTTCCATATGACCAGCAAACATGTAAATTAAAATTTGGTAGTTGGTCGTATGACTCAACCGAAATTTATTTAACTGAATCGGATAATATAGATACCTCAAATTATCAAGAACATGAAGAATGGAATTTAATAGAGTATAGTTCGGTTCGAAATAGTGTTAAATATGAATGTTGTGAAAATGAATATCATGATATAGAATTTTATTATACAATACGAAGAAAACCAGATTATTATAATTTAAATATTATAATACCAACATTTGCGACTGCAACATTAATAATATTAACACTACTTGTTCCATGGAACTCAGGTGAACGAATATCTTTTGCGGTTACAGTATTATTATCTATTATTGTATTTTTGTTAATTGTATCCGAAAATTTACCTAAAACAGATAGCAAACCACTTTTATCACGGATGATAATTGGTTTAATATATTTCTCATTAGTTGGTGTAATATTTACTATTATAATAAGTTGTATTCATAATAGCATTGATAATAAAACAATAAAAAATAATAAATTATTATTATTATTTTTTTCAAAATGTGAATATATTAATTGTTGTTTAACAAATATAAAAAATAATGAAACTGATGAAAATATTGAAAATAGAGAATATAGTGATAACGATTCGATTCATTCAATAAAAACAAATAATTCAATATATTCATTTAATGATAGTATTAATTTAGAAAAATGTAAAAATCTAACAATTAAAATAGAAAAAATATTTATACTATTATTTTTACTAAGTTTTATTATATATTGTTTAGTAATATTTTTAAGTGTACCTAAGTATGTAAATTAAATTTTGATATTGTTTTACTACATGGGTAATTAATAATAGAATCTTTTTTTAATTTAATAATTTTTTTTTTTTCAGATACATTTAAAAATGTTACATCATCTTTTTTTATACTATTATAATTATCATTTATAACTCTATTAATGAAATTATGAGCATTTTTAATTTGTTCCATATCTCTAGCACCAGTAATTATAATACTACCACTTTGAAAAATAGCAACAGTAATTTTTTTACAATTACCATTTCCATTAGAATTTCCTTTTCCGTCACAATATATATCACAATAACATTTACCAATATATGGTTTATCTAAATATTCAGTGTTAAAATAATATTTACTATTAACACCTGGATAAATACATGGTTCATATGATGAAAATATATTATATTTATTAACTAATAAATCATGTAATACATTACGTTTAATTTCAAATCCTAAATAATAATCACTATTAATTAATACAATTTTATAATTTTTAACTTTACATAAATTTGGAAAATATAATCCCGTTTCAACTAATTTAGTATTACATACTTTACATTCTGTATGTTCTTTTTCATTGCAAATATTACAAATATAATGATTACAATGTGTTCTTTTTATATTATTGTGAGATAATGTTTTATTACAAAATTTACACTCAATTCCATTAGAATGTGATGATCCTAATTTATCTAATTCTAAATTATTTAAATTATAATAGAATACTCCTTTAATATCTCTTATATTATTTAATAAAATATTAATAGATTTCTCCCCTTCATCTAATTGTTTTAATCCAGTCATAGACACCGCGCCATTATTAAATAATTTAATATTGTTTAATCTACCTTTAGTGGGTTCAATAATAATAGTAATTTGATTGAAAAACACTCGTTTTTTTGCTTTTGCTTTTTTTGATTGAATTTTCTTATTTACACCTTTTTTTATTGTATCTCCATGTTCAACATACTTAATTTGCTCATTTATTTCTAAGTATTTTGAAACAATCTGTAGATTTACATGCGTATTAATATTACAAGTTGCCGTATGGGTAGATATTCTTAAATCAGTTGGAGAAATATTCATAACTATTAATAATACTTAAAATATCTTTAAATTCATTTTTTAATTCAATTTTATCTTGATAAAATAAAATTAATCAATATTTAAGAATAAATTAATATACTATAATTAGATTTATGGATGATTATAAAATATTAGGTGCATCTAGAAAAGATAGCATTGAAATTATTACCCAAAAATATAAAAAACTTGCTAGAAAATATCATCCTGATAGAAATATTAATAATAAGATAGATGCCGAAGAAAAATTTAAATCAATATCTGCAGCGTATAATAATATTATTAATAATAAATCTAATCCATTTTCGTCATTTTCATCTAAAAACTTTAATGATGACTTAAATTTTGGTTCTATTTTTAGTAAAATCAATGATTTTAAATCCTATTTTAAGGATGTTGATTATGAGGATATATTAAAAAATGTTTTAGAAAAAGTTAATAATTTTAACGATACTATGAATTCTAATTTAGAAAAAACAGAAGATTTATATATAAATGCTAATATTGAATTGTATGATATTTATAATAATATAAATAAAAAAATTACTATTGAAAGATTAAGAAAATGTAATATATGTAAAATAGATTATTGTGATATATGTAATGGAAAAAAATATATTAATAAATCTATTGAATTAGATTTTAATTGTAAATATAAAAATATAATATTTAAAAAATATTCACACCATTATATAGATAAAATACCAGGTGATATTCATATTAATATATTACCTAAAATACACATTAATTATAATATATTTAATACATACGATTTAATATATAATTATCACATAACTAATAATGGTATAGATGAATTAAAAGAATTAGATATTAGTTTTAAACATTTAGATAATAATTATTATTCGTTTAAAATTATAAATCCAATATTACACTATAAATATAAAATTAAAGATTTAGGATTATTACATAATACAGATGAATATATTCGGGGTGATCTATATTTAATATTAACTAAATTAAATATAAATACATCTATAATAAAAATATAATATTATAATATATGAGTTTAGAAACATCTATATATAAATTACAAACAGAACTAAAAAATTTGAAAGATAGTGGGCATAATATTAGTAGTAAAGCATATACAGATAGAAAAAAACTATTACAAAAAAAAAAGTTAATGTTAAAATCAAAATCAAAAAAAAGAAAAAGAAACAGAACTGAACCAACATATGCATCTGGAAGTAAAATTAATTCAAAATTAAATGATTTAGAACAATTTCTTATAAATGAAGGTGTAAATCCTCTAAAAATAAATTCAAACAGTCGTAAAATGTTAAGTAATGCTAATAATCAACAACAAAAATTAAATAACTTATTTAAATCTTCTGAATATTATATAAACAGGATAAATCAAAATTCGAATTCTTTAGGACGTCCATTAATTCCATTTAAAAATGATTGTGAATGTAAACCATCAGTTAAAAGAGTAGGTAGTGTAAATATTACAAATAATACATGTTATTGTAATGTAGCAAGAAATCATAGGAAACATATCAGAAATACGAAAGGGAAAAAATCATTAAAATCTAGATTAATTGGTTTGTTTAAACGTTCAAGAAATACTTCTGGTTTAGGTAAAGGTCGCAAAAGTAAAAAAGGTAAAAGTAAATCTAAATAATTTAATTTGTAATAAACCTTGAGCCTATATTCATACCTTCTAATTCTTGTATTAATAATTTACACGAATATGGTATTCTAATTTCTGAAAAGTCTATATAATTATTACAAGCTTTACATTTATATATATTTTTCTCTGGATTTACCGCTGCAATAAATTTACATTCATTGCAAATAAATACTCTATAATTATCTGATACATCTAACATTCTTTCTTTTAAAAATTGTACACTACCATGAGCAATCATACAATCACGTTCCATTTCACCAAATCGTAAACCACCATCACGAGATCGTCCTTCAGCAGGCTGTCTAGTTAATAAAACCATCGGACCAGTTGATCTTGAATGAATCTTGTCTTCAACCATATGTTTTAATCGTTGATAATATGTTGGTCCAATAAATATTTTACTAGTCATCTGTTTTCCATTAATACCATTATATAATACTTCATTACCACTTCCTTCAAAATTATTCTTTTCTAATAATTTCATAATTTTATCAACTGATGTATCGTTAAATGGTGTTCCATCCCCATATCCACCAATTAATGTAGCAGCTTTTCCTAATATACATTCAAATAATTGAGCAATAGTCATACGGCTAGGAATCGCATGTGGATTAATAATAATATCAGGTCTAATTCCATCTTTTGTAAATGGCATATCTTCTTCATTAAATATCATACCACAAGTACCCTTTTGACCATGGCGCGATGAAAATTTATCTCCGATTTTTGGTATTCTATTTGATCTTACCCGCACTTTACAGAACTTATGACCATCACCATTTCTATTTATATAAATTTTATCAATATATCCAGATTCATTACTTCGTAAAAATGTACTACTATCTCTATAAGCATATTTAGATTTACCTTTAGATTTTGTTGGAAAAACTTTTCCAATAATAATATCATCTGATGTTACATATGTATTAACAGGAACTAATCCATTATACTCTAATTTATCATAACATCCTGGTTTAATACCACCCGTAATATTTGGATCTGGTTTCATTATACGTTCATCTTGTCCAGAAGACTGAATTTTTTTTTCATCATCACGATATGTTCTAAAAAATGTTGATCTAAATAATCCACGTTCAATTGATCCTTTATTAAGAATGATAGAATCTTCTTGATTGTATCCAGTATAAGATGAAATAGCAACAATAACATTTAAACCATTTGGAACATTACATGATGGAACTAATTTTCCTATATTTGTATCAACAATTGGTTTATTTGGATAATACAATATATGTCCCATTGTATCCATTCTTTGTCTAAAATTAGTCATATATATACCCATAGCTTGTTTACCCATAGCAGATTGATATGTATTTCTAGGAGATTGATTATGATTTGAAAACGGAATTAATGACGATAGTAATCCTAAAATTACACTTGGATGTAATTCACAATGTGAATATTTAGTTAGTTTATTTTTTAAATTTTCATTAATTCCAATCATTTTATAATATGCTTCCTCGGTATCTATGTATTCTATACACCCAATATTATTATTTCGTGTATCATTGGAATCATAATTTAAATTATTATTTATTCCTTTTATAATAAGATTTCTAAATTTATATTTTTTTGAAATAATATTATTAATATCTTCTTTAGTAATCAATAATTTATTATTTTTAACAATATATAATGGCCGACAACACCTCCCAGCATCTGTAAATATATTAATCTGATTTAATTCGATATTTAATGAAATTGATGTATATATATTAATAATTCCTAATCTTCGTGAATATATTAATTTATCATATATTTCAATTGAATTATTTGTAACATACACCCAATCACCATTAACAAATATTTTTGTCATTGTATTAATATTACTTATATCTTCTATTAACAAAATATTTGTAACCTTTTTACTATCTTCAATTATTTTTATTATCGGTTCTTCACTACTCTGATTAGTAATATATGTCATTATTCCAAGATTTTTTACAAGACCGACGGAACCACCTTCAGGTGTCTCCGATGGACAAATTATACCCCATTGTGTATTATGTAATTTTCTAGGTGGAACTAATTTACCAGTTTTTTCTGTTGGCGTATTAACACGACGTAAATGTGATAATGTTGAATTATATGTTAATCTATTTAAAACTTGTGCAATACCAACCTTACTATTTGTACTTTTAATACCCCAATTACCAGTTGCTAAACCATATTTCATACCAGATTCAATTGTTGTAGATTTAATTATTTTAAATAAATTATTATTATTAATAATTGATTCAATATTCATATTTTTAGAATTTTTCCAAGGATTACTATTTAATTCTTTCATAATCTGATTTCTCATATCTTTAGTCATCTTAGTAAAATACTGTCTAAATAATAATGCCATTAAATATCCAGATGTTTCTACACGCTTATTACAATAACTATCTCGATCATCGTATGGCAATTCATTAAAATAACATTTTAGTAACTTATTTACCATATATCCAAGAAATAATGCCTTCTTTTTAAAATTATATCCAACATGTGCCAAAACATCACGTTCCATCATTTCTTTGAATAGTATTAATTTACGCTCTCTATTTAATTTAATATCTTTCGGTTGACCAAGAATCGAACTATATCTTAATATATATTCTAATGCTTCATTTTGTGTTAACATATTTGAACCATCTTCTATTGTGCTTTGTAATAATGCTAATTTATCTTCATTATTATCAATATCATATAAAATACATTTAAGTATTTCTTTATCTGATAAAATTCCAAATGCTCTAAATAATACAAATAATGGTATATCAGTTCGACAATGTGGTATATTAACACTTAATGTTTTACCTTTTAAAACATCCTTATTAGAAAATTTTATACTACAATTTTTAGGTGTATTAAATCCTTTTTTAGATACAGATTTAATTTCTACAATATGACTATATTTCATATTATTTTTACTGGCCTTAAATACGGTTACATGCTGTTCTGCTATTTTTTCCTGACCAACAATAACCTTCTCATTCCCATTAATAATACAATAACCACCCAAATCATTAGGACATTCTACACTATTATCAATATTCATATTAGTTACACAATGTTTACTACCAACCATAATAGGTATTTTACCAATATTTACTTTTTTTAATTTTTTACTATTTAATAACTTAGATTCATTATTTTCATTTATATAAATATCTATAGTTATATCTATTAATAATAGTGAAGAATACGTTAAGTTTCGTAATCTGGCATCATTTGGAGTCATTAATTTAGTACTACCATTATTTTCATAAATTACTGGTTTATTAAAATAAATATCTCCAAAGTTTACATTTATTTGATATTTATAACTATTTTTCTCTTCATCATAGTTATTAAAAATTAATAATGGATTTGTTTGTTTAACAATTTGTTCAATTCGTTTATCAGTAAATTCATTAAATGAATCTATATGATGTCTAATTAAATTTTTATAATTATCTTCTTTTAAATATGATTCAATAACTTTCCAAGTATCACTATCATAATTAAATTTTGCCATTATTAACAATTAAAATAAAAATAAATTTAATTCAATTTTATTTTACATAAAATTATCTTTAAATAATTTATTTAAAGATAATAAATAATACTATAATTACTATTATAATTAGAGAATAAATATTATCTTTGATTAATTTATCACTAGTATCACTAGTATCACTAGTATCACTATTTGAAAAATGTTCAATATTCGCTTTTAGTGCCTTTGTTTTCTTTTTTATATATAAATTTTCATCGCGAACATTTTCATCATAATATTTAACTAAATCTTTATAATTTACTTTAGAATCATAATTAGAATAATTTTTTTTTAAATTATCATCTAATGTAGTATCTAATTCAAATGGTCTAATTTCAGGATAATCATTTAACATTTGCATATACTCGCTGCTAGTATAATTATAAAAATATTTACGTTGAAGATATGTTCGTATTTCTTCACGAGAAATAGATTTATTCTTTCTACTTAATGTTTTTAATATTGTTTCACCTTTTTTATTTTTATTATGAATATCAGACCCATATTCTACCAATATTTTAACTATCTCAATATTCATTCTATCTTTAAGACTTTTACGTTTTTCTATATCTGTTTCTAAATCGTATCTTACAGGTAATACAGAGGTGTGTAATGGTATTTCACCATAATTATTTTTAATTAATACACAATTACTAGCATTATTTTGTAATAATATTTTTACACAATTATATGAACCAGATCTTACCGCACTATGAAGTGCAGTATCTCCATGATTATTTTTACATTCAATACTTACACCATGTTTTAATAATTTAAATACAGCATCATAATTCCCTTTTAAACAGGATATATGTAATACACTATTATTATCTTTATTTGTGTTTGAATAATCAAAATTTGTTGTTAATAAATATTCGATACATTTGAAAGCATTATAATATATAGCATGATGAAATATAGTATTTCCACTATATCCATACAATAATTTATCATTAACACTTACATTATAATTTTTAGTATAATATTCGTATAAATAATGTTCGTCATCTCTTTTTACTGCCTCTATTAAATAATAATGATCGGTTTTAATACTATCATTATCATATTTTTGATCTATTCTTAAATGTATTTCATCACTATTACATTTATTGATATTGCAATCTGGTGTTAATTTATTTACATCAATATCTTTAATAGTTTCACTATAAAATTTTTCAATATTTGATGATGATGAAGTTGATGATGGTGTATTTGAACCAATATAATCATCTTTATCTAAATTTTTTAATTTACATATTTCATAAACAGTTGGTTTTCTCCATTTTCCTTCCCCACAATCTTTTATATTTTTTGGACATACGCGAATTTTTGAAATACTATTATTACATTTTTTAACATCAACTTTATTAAAATTATCTATATCTTCTTGTGATATAAATTGTCGTATATTTTCTAATTTAGTATCATATGGATCACAACATAACTGTGTTTTACTATTAGGTTTACTTTTACATTTATTATCGAATCTTGTTTTTACATCTTTAATTTCATTTTTTGTAAATCTTTCATTTGTTATTGGATTCATATCATAAAATTCCATTTCACTATATGGTTCATATGCTAAACTACAATTATTTTTAGTATCTATACACGATTTTTTACTTAATAATTCATTTATATTTAATTTTTTTGTATTATCATATTCATCGCTACTATTATCTGTATCTTTATCTTCTTTACTAGAAGAATTATTTTTACCTAACTCATTAAAATATTTTGTTGTCATTTCTTTATTATCATCATCAATAACCTCCGATATTGCTACATTTTGTGAAATTATTAATGATTTTATTTCATATAATACTAATGGATTTATATTTTTTATATAATATATTATAATTATGTAAGTAATATTTGAAGCGAAATCTTCTTGTTTAGTAGATGCTGTTGTAACATTTGACTCAGTAGATGCTGTTGTAACATTTGACTCAGTAGATGCTGTTGTAACATTTGACTCAGTAGATGCTGTTGTAACATTACTCGATGAAGATTTTTTTTCTATATCAACTTTTTCTACATTAGATTTTTTAACTAATTCTTTTATTAATTTTTCTAATTTATCTTTTGTTATTTCATTTCCTTTAACTGTTATTTTTAATTTTTTATATTTTATAGGTAGTGTTGTTGCTGTTGTAACTTCTATTTCTTCTATTGTAGATGTTGTAGATGAGGTTTCTGTTGTAGATGTTGTTTTTGATATATTTGTGGATGAAGAAGAAGTCGAATCCTGAAAATATTCTTTATAACTAAATATGTAGAATAATGATAATAATAAAATTATTAAAACTAATATTTTATTCATTAATATTAGTATATAATATAAATTTAAAGAATTAAATTAAATTAATATTTGTATTATTTATTTTTTTTGTACCACCAAACATATAGTTAAATATTATAAATAGTATTATTAACACACACAATAATATAAAAAATATAATAACATAATTTATATATGATGATTTATTAACAACATTATTAACATTATTAGATTCTAATTTAACATTATTAACATTATTAACAGCATTATTAATATTATTAGATTCTAAATTAACATTATTAACAGCATTTGTTATATTCATATCTATATTAGCATTATTAATATTATTAGATTCTAAATTAACATTATTAACATTATTAACAGAATTTGTTATATTCATATCTATATTAGCGTTATTAATATTATTAGATTCTAAATTAACATTATTAGCATTATTAACATTATTAACATTATTAGATTCTAAATTAACATTATTAGATTCTAAATTAAGATTATTAATATTATTAGATTCTAAATTAATATTATTAACATTATTAACAGAATTTGTTATATTCATATCTAAATTATTTAACTCATGATCATTTAATGCATTATTTAATGCTTTCGAATTATTTATACTTAATTCATTATTATTATTTTGTAATGCTTCATTTAAATTATATTCGGGTATTTTATTATATAAATTATGTTTTACATTAATTGGATTTTCTGGATTAATAGGATCTGAATTCATGTTTGTATTATTTACATAATTTATTTCACTATCCATATATTCATCATAATAATATGGATTATCATCTGTATTTCTTAAAAAATGTCGTTTTTTATTACCATTTAATAAAATATGTTTATCATAGTGCAATGATTTAGCTTTATTAAACCCATTAAAATCATATTCATATAATTGTGTTTCTCCTTTTGGTGTTTCATATTGTAATATATATTTCTTATTATCTGGATACATACTATTTACTAATTTCAAATCATTTTCTTCTTTAATATCATTATTTAAAGGATAATTATAAACATTATGATTTACATCGTTTTCCATCACTTCATTTAAATTTATAGCATTATCACTAATTTCCGATAATCTTTCACCAACTTCTTTATTGCTAACAATAACAGTTACTTGATTATTACCTTTATCAACTATAATATCTACAATATTACTCACATCAACATTATATGGATGATTTGCTAATACTCTATTAATATATTCTGATAATACATCAGCAGACATATTAGTAACATCAGTATCAAAATTAAAATCTACTTTGTATAATGATTCATAATCTGGCAATTCGGACATTACTACATTATTACCATTATTACCATTATTACTATTATTACTATTATTACTATTATTACTATTATTACTATTATTTACTTCTGTTGTTCCTGACATATATTATTAACATATAAAATAAGTTATAATAAATAAAATAAAATAAATAAAATATTAAATGGA
>Ga0209634_1002422_pt1 | contig 13074 bp, 15 predicted proteins | sample LinPmetageLP40_FD_184043 | JGI IMG/M metagenome (GOLD analysis project Ga0209634, IMG submission 184043) | Marine viral communities from the Pacific Ocean - LP-40 (SPAdes) (version 2) | ecosystem: Environmental > Aquatic > Marine > Oceanic | place: Pacific Ocean | collected 2010-08-26
AAAACTGTAAACACTTTAGTAAAGCCAGTTGTAAATTGGCTATGCTTTCCCAGTGAAATCGCTTTTAACTCATCGTATGTCATTTCGTAAATTTTGCTGAGATGAAATCGAAGAAAATTGGAGAAATGACTTATTGGATGATTACATTACCACAGAAAATACCCATTCCTTTTTTAAAAGCAATTTTCCTGTATGCTTTTCATTAGAGAGCCAATTTCATCATTTATCCGCTAACTTTATAAAAGTTAGCACCTCCATGCAACCATCTCAATGTTAGTTGCATCTTGGTAGTGTATTCGCAGAACAATATGAAGCTTAGCTTGCAAAAGTCAACAACTGAGGAGGATTTGATCGCAAGGTGCCAAAAGGAAAATCCTCAAGCACAAGCTTCCCTGTACGATAAATACGCTAAGAAGATGTTTGCAGTTTGCCTACGATATATCAAAACACCAGATGAAGCAGAAGACACGATGGTTCATGCTTTCATGAAGGCATTTACCAATATTGGGAAGTTCGAAGGGACTGGTAGTTTCGAAGGGTGGCTAAGAAGAATCATGGTCAACGAGTCGCTTACCTATCTTCGTAGAAATAAGAGCATGTACCTCGAAGTAGAAATCGAGAAGGCAGATTACGAGCCAGATTATAACTCATTGAATAATCATCTAGAAGCCGAGGATCTTATGAAGATGGTTGGGCAATTGCCAGTAGGCTATCGCACGGTATTCAATTTATACGCCATAGAAGGATATTCTCACAAAGAGATAGCAGATCAGTTGGGGGTGAATGTCAACACCTCAAAATCGCAATTGAGTAGAGCTAGAGCATTATTACAAAAGCAGTTAACAGAAAGTGAAAGATTGTTAAATCAAAAAATTATTGGTCATGACGAAGCATAAGACAGACGATCTTTTCAAGCAAAAACTAGCAGGCAGTGAGTTCGCTCCCTCTCCTGCTGCTTGGTCAAAACTTGAGAGCCAGTTAGCGCACAAGAAAAGAAAAGGTATTATCTTCTGGATGAGTACTGCCGCAAGTGTAGCATTGCTGTTAACATTTGGATGGCTGATATTTATTTCGCAGAACAATATTGTAACTCCTGATAAGATAGCTCAAAACAACATTCCAGAAATCATTGACATTGCGCCATCCGATTCTGTTCGGACACAAGAAGCTGCTTCAACAAAGGACGAAATAATAGTGCAAGAAAACATCTTGAAAGAAGAGAAAGAACCAAATGATCAAAAACAAAATAAAACTGATCAATCAATCAAAAAGCAAAAAACACCTAAACCTAGCGAACCTCTAATCATCATACAGCAAAAGAGCAACCTGGCCATAAACGACACTCCTGAGACAACTCAAGAAAATGTTTTAATTGAAAAAATGGAGAATGAAGTGATCATCACAGATGTGTTAGTGCTCAATACCAGTGAAGTTGTCACAGCAAATACTCCAAATCAGCAGACAAGTGCTCCATCAAAAGAAAGTGGCTCTATCAAGTTGGTTTATACCCTTAAGCCAGCAATCTCTTCAGAGAGCATAGCACAAGAGACGGCAGAAAAAACAAAAAATTCTCCGTTTAAAAAAGTGGTTGCATTTGCGAAGAACATCAAAGAAAACCCTCAAGGAATTGGGAATCTGAGAAATGCAAAAAACAGCTTTCTCAGCTTAAACAAGAAAAAAGATGAATCAAAATAACATAACAACAATCATGAAGCCGCTGCAAAAACTCATCGTAGTGGCGATATTAATACTTTCTCCAGTGTTGCACTATGCCCAAACCAAAGCTGATACTGTTATTATCAATTTTGGTAGTAGTAGCAAAATGGTGTTTTATATCAATGAGAAAGGGGATTTACAAGCACTTGAATCGTATGATCTCAATGCACTGGTAAGCGATATGAAAACTAAAATCGAAGCTGATACCACCACTAATACTGAAGAGGATGGAGATCAATACTTAAAGGATAGTGTCAATACTGCAACAACAACTCTTGAAACTGAGGTCGATTCAAACAACAAAGAGGATGATAATTACAGTTACAATAATGAAGAAAATGATCATGATGAAAGGGATAGAGACTATGATGAATGGCGTAATCGAGGCGACCGTAACATAGTTATAAACAACAGATTAGGATCAAATCACTTCATCAACTTTGATTTTGGGATCAACAATTACCTCGAAGATGGTAAATCTCCGAGCAGCAATAACTCCCAATACACTGTCAAACCTTGGGGATCATGGTATTTCGCTATCAACTCGGTTCACAAAAGCCACATTACGGGCAATCTATCTGTAGAGTGGGGAGCTGGAATAAGTTGGTACAACTTCAAGTTCGAGGATGCAAGCACTAGACTAGTCAAGACAGATACTGACCTACAATTTGTAAGTAGTTCGGTTGGTGACAGCTTCAAAAAAAGCAAACTAACAGCCTCTTTTGTCAATGTGAATCTTGTTCCAGTATTGGACTTTGGATCCAGTCGCAAGAAAGGCTTCAGAATTGGAGTCGGAGGATATGGTGGGTATCGCCTTGGGAGTCACACCAAGTACAGGTACAAACTTGATGGCAGCAGAGAAAAAGACAAAGATAAAGACAACTTCTACCTAAGTAATTGGAGATACGGTGCTCGTCTGCAACTAGGATTCAAAGGAACTGACATATTCGTCAATTACGATCTGAATGACCTATTTAGTGAAGGCCGTGCACCCAAATTAAATGCTTTTAGTTTCGGAATAACTATCTAAAAACCAAACAACATATTCAACAAAAATAATAGCTCATTTGGGCTAATCGGGAAAATTACATTCAAAAATTAACAACCAAACTCAATAATCATGAAAAAGATAACAACACTTATGGCAGTTCTTTTATTCTCATCCTGCATTTTTGCGCAAGGAGAGCAAGATGAAAATAAAGAAAAGCGAAAAAAAAGAAGCCTAGGAACAAATCACAGTATCAACTTTGATATTGGAATCAACAACATACTAGAGGATGGCGTTTCTCCTCAGGAGAATAATTCGCCCTATGCGATCAAGCCTTTTGGCTCTTGGAATTTCGCAATCAACTCTGTCAATAAAACTCACCTTGTTGGTTCATTGTACTTACAGTGGGGTGGTAGCGTTAGTTGGTACAATTTCAAATTTGAAGATGCCGCTACTCGTATCAATAAACTAGATGACCAAATTGAATTCATTGAAGATCCCCGTTCAGAGATAAACACCATCAAAAGCAAACTAACAAGTAGCTACCTTAATGTGACCATTGTACCAATGTTAGACTTTTCAGATGACAATCATCGCCACAAATGGTCTTGGCGTCACCATAAACAGGAAGGATTCAGAATTGGATTGGGCGGATATGCAGGCTATAAACTAGACAGTCATACGAAAGCAGTATATGAAATAGAAGGGGACAAAAGGAGAGATAAAAACAAGGATAGCTACTTTTTGAATACCTGGAGGTATGGAGCTAGGCTACAAGCTGGGTATCGAGATGTCGATATTTTTGTCAACTATGATGTAAGCGAACTCTTTTCAGAAAATAAAGGCCCTCAGCTTAATGCCTTTAGCTTTGGGATAATAATATAACACTTCAATAGCTTCATTAAACTTAAAACATTTAGTGAAGCTATTCTTTTGATATTTTTTCTTCTCCTCGTGCAATACTCCTACAATTAATCACAAAATCACGTTCATCCCCCTTAATATTCAAGTGACCAACAATTCTTTGCAAGGTTGGTTTATACAGCGAAAAGAAAATCAATACCACGAAATACATTGCGAGAAAAGTATCTTTTTGAGTGATGTAATATCCAACAACACTAAGTATTAAGCCCATTTCTAGCATACCGAAAAGCACGATTGAGAGACGTGTGTAATTCTTCATTTTCTCAATCAGCTGAGTAGATGGATTGATTTTTCTTAGTCCTGATTTGAATAGGAAGAATGCTCCAGCAATCAATCCCATAACTACTATGGGGAAAACAAGGCTTATTGTACCTGCTGTAGAATCATCCTCCAGCAGTGGTGAAATACTTCCTGATTTTGATTCCAAATACAACCACACAAACGCCACTAAAGGAGGTGCTAGTATGGCATGAAAAATAAGGTTAAGCCTATTGTAAGCATCTGATAATCTCTGCGCCAATTGTTGATCATTCTTTTCCATGCTTACGAAAGTAAGAATTTAATCAATAAAGGTGACAAGAATCATTTTCTGAAAGTTTTAATATCTAGCTTAATTGCTATTTTTGTAGGATGGCTTCAGTAGAAAAAACTTCAAGAAAAGAGCAGGTGATACTTCACGCTACTGAAATGTTCCGAGAAAAAGGGTATGCGGCTACTAGCATGCGCGATCTAGCAACCTCATTAGGGATTGAAGCTGCTAGTTTATATTCTCATATCAAATCCAAAGAGGAGATTTTGCAGAAAATCTGTTTCGAAATGGCTGGAGAATTCACATATGGTCTCGATGTAGTAGATCAATTAGATATCAGTGCTAGTGAAAAACTAAGAAGAGGGATAATATCTCACACGAAAGTTATTGCTAAAGACCTTGCAGCATCAGCAGTATTCCTAAACGAATATCGCTACCTAAGTGAACCACATCTTCAAGAATTTTTGTTAAGAAGAATAAATTATATCAATAGATTCAAACGCTTCATCGAGCAAGGTGTAAAGGATAATGAGTTTGGAGCTATAGATAAAAAAATGGCCGTGATGACCATCTTTTCATCACTTAATTGGATGCCTAACTGGTACAATCCAACCAATAAGGTCGATCAAGAACGGGTCAGCAATCAGCTGGCGGATTTACTTATTAATGGACTGAAAAAACAATAACCTATGTACGGAGGAGGAAATACATTTGAAAAATTAAAATCGAAGGCAGTTCAAGATGAAGATCCTGAAAAATTAGCTGAGTTTGAAGCGCGAATTGCTAGAGGAGAGAAAATAGAGCCTAGTGATTGGATGCCTGATCTATACAAAAGGCAACTGATCCGAATGATTGAGCAACATGCACATAGTGAGATCATAGGTGCTTTGCCAGAAGGAACATGGGTTACGAGAGCTCCTGGGTTTAAGCGCAAACTGGCATTAATGGCGAAAGTTCAAGACGAAGTAGGTCATGGCCAATTGCTATATAGTGCTGCTGAGACACTTGGCAAATCTAGAGAAGATATGATCGAAGATCTAATCAGCGGTAAGTCCAAATATTCGAATATCTTCAACTATCCAGCCTATACTTGGGCTGATTCTTGTTTTATTTCATGGCTAGTAGATGCTGGGGCTATTGTCAACCAATTAGCTAACTCAAAAGGAAGCTACGGTCCGTACTGCAGGGCCTTGGATCGCATCTGCATCGAAGAGTCGTTTCACTTGAAGTATGGACACCACTGCGTCATTCACATGGCTACTGGCACTCCTAAGCAAAAAGAAATGATGCAGGAAGCACTTAATCGCTGGTGGCCACCTATGATGCACTTCTTTGGGCCAAGTGATAAAATATCTACGCACACCGAAGTCCTAATGAAATGGAAAGTCAAGATGGCTTCAAATGATGAATGTCGCAATCAATTTTTGGACATGTATGTTCCAAAAATTTGGGAGCTTGGGCTAACTATTCCAGACGCTAACTTGAAGAAAAACGAGGCAACCAGACAATGGGAATATACTGAACCAGACTGGGAGGAATTTAAGCGCGTCATCAATGGTGATGGCCCATGCAACAAAGAGAGATTGGCTGTAAGAGCAATGGCTGAAGAGCGTGGCCGCTGGGTGCGAAAAGCCCTACTCAACCCTAAATCAAAATACGTAACTCCATTAGCATAGTATGGCCTCATTAGACCCAAGACTCAACAGAGTTGATATCTACAAATACCACCAAGAGCTTCAGCCGAAGAACTCAATGGATCAATTTGAGACTTATGAAGTGTTTGTTCAGTCCAAGGAAAGTAAACCCTATCAACATGAAGGCATCGTACACGCGCCTAATCAGGATATGGCATTTCTTTTTGGTAAAGAACAATTTAGCCGAAGAGGCGTCTGCACGGGTCTGGCTGTAGTCCTAACGGAAAAAATCATGGTTTCTCCAATGACTGATAATGAAGAGAACGTCTATGATCATGTATCTGTAGCGTCCGAAAAAGCAGGTGAAAAAGAAACCTACGAAGTTTTCCACCTTTTCAAGCGAGGAAAACACATGCAGCATCAAGGTAGTGTAACAGCCAAAGGGTTTCACGATGCCTATCAACAAGCGGCCGGAACTTACAATACTGGTAAAGTTGTATTGAATGTGTGGGTAATAAGACATGATGATATACTCTTCAATACAGACGATGAACGTGTGATCTGGAGTACGCTTTCTGATAAAAAATTCAGAGATGCAATCGCCTATAAAGCGCTGGACAAAATCAAGAAATTCAAAGAGGAACAAACTGCTTCCAACTAGTGATATGAACGAATTAGCAATTAAAGACTTACTGTATAAAATGGCAGATGATCAGTTGATCATAGGTCATAGAAATTCTGAGTGGAATGGTTTGGGGCCAATATTAGAAGAGGATATTGCATTCTGTTCTATGGCGCAAGATAAAATTGGTCAGAGTTTAGCATTCTACAGTATATTACATGAAATGGGAGAATCAGACCCTGACACTGTTGCATTCGCAAGAAATGCCGCTCACTTTCATAATTGTCAATTAGTGGAGTTGCCTATTGGTGAATATGACTTCAGCCTGGTAAGACACTTTCTATTCGATACAGCTGAATACTTGAGGTTCAATGCGCTCGCTGCATCAAGCTTTGAACCAATCGCTGAGATAGCTGCCAAGATTAAAGGGGAAATTCAATACCATGTCATGCATGCCAATACTTGGATCAAGCAACTAGGTACTGCCACAGATGATTCCATTGATAGAATGCAAAAAGCTATTAACATCGCTTTTCCATATGCCTTAGGCATCTTCGAAGAATCGAAATATGAAGGAGACCTAATCTCCGATAAAGTCTTTATTGGAGAACATTTACTTAGAGAACAATGGATTCAAGAAGTAGACAGCGTAATTGCTACAACTGACCTTGTACTACCTGACTTGGCTGCGGAAGAAGCCCATCTTGGAGGTAGATATGGTGAGCATACAGAACATTTACAACCATTGCTCACTGAAATGTCAGAAGTATTCAGTATTGATCCTAGTGCAGAATGGTAATCACCAAAAGTGACATATTGCTATGGCTTGAAGAAGTGAAGGATCCTGAGATTCCAGTACTGTCATTGGTAGATTTAGGGGTGATCCGTGAAGTGTTGATAGATGATTCAAAAGTTATCGTGACAATGACACCGACATTTTCAGGATGTCCTGCGATCGATATGATGAAAGAAGATATTATCAGCACACTTGAAAAATACGGAGTTGACCAATGTGAAGTCAAAGTCACATTCAAAGATCATTGGAACTCTGATATGATTTCTGAAAAAGGGAGAAAAGCGATCAAACAATTTGGCATCGCTCCTCCTCCACAGAATGCACTCGTAATTGATCTTGACATATTAGAAAATATTAATTGCCCACATTGCGATAGCGACAATACAGAAATGAAAACGCCATTCGGTCCAACACTTTGTCGATCTATTCACTATTGTCACGGATGTAAACAGGCATTCGAGCAATTCAAACCCCTTCAATAACCTATTTGAACAGTCTTCGTTAATCAAGTACAATTTGCCACTCAGAACCAACATGAACACGAATAAAAAAGGAAAAGACAATCAACCAATATTAATGCTTGTCCTATTCGGTGTGATATCACTTGTAGGTTGTAATAATCAACCAGAGAACAAGACCGTAGCTGCAGAATTCGATAAGATAGATTCCCTCAGAGCCACTTTTCTAACCATAGAAGACAGTTTGGTTCACACATGGAATGTGATGATCAACGATGACAACAAGAAGATCAAGTCCCTTAAAAGATTGGTAGAAGAAGTAATTTATGCTGGAGGTGTTGATTCCACAATTACTCAAGGCTTTCTTTCAAGACTTAAACAGCTTAAGTCTGAAAGATATAGCTGCAAAACTATGTCGAGCTCTGATCTTATCGATTCATATGATTCAATCTCTAATGCGCTGGTAAATGAGATTATTGCCCTAGCAACATCTCATGAAGAATTTGAAAGGAATATTGTCATGAATGAGCTGATCGATGAAATTGGTGAAGCGGAAGGTAAAATCCTATTTTTCAGAATCGACTATGATGATGTTGCAAAAATGCACAATCAGTTTATAGAACAAAATCAGGCTTACATGAAAGACATTGATAGTAAGAACGATTTGAAAAAAATTCCAATCTTCGAACTCCCCCCTGACCAATAGCAAAATTCGATGAACATTCATTATTTTAGAAGAAATGTTCAACAATGAGTGTCATTAAAAAAATTGGCTTCTTCTCCGCATTAATTCTTGTACTCTTACTGGTAATCGGATACCAGCTTGATGGATGGTGGAATTTCATCACATTAGGATTTGTCTTTATTATCATCCCGTTAATAGATTCACTTGTTGGAAAAGATCCGGAAAATATCTCTGATGCCAAGATCAAAATCATTTCTGAAGAATTATACTATAGATTGATTACTTACTTGTGGGTCTATGTACAGATGGCCGTTGTTATCTTCGGAGCATATGCAGTGACTTTAGGCAATATTAGTTCGCCTATAGAATGGATTGGTTTTATTTTGGCGACATCACTTATCACTGGTGGAATCGGCATCACTGTCGCTCATGAACTAGGTCATAAAAAGTCAAAACTCGAACAATTCTATAGTAAAACACTCTTGATGACGGTTTGTTATATGCACTTCTTTATAGAGCACAATCGAGGACATCATGTGCATGTCGCAACTCCAGTCGATCCTGCTACATCAAGAAAGCATGAACATTTTTACAAGTTTTGGTTCCGAAGTGTATTTAAAGGCTACAAGAGTGCATGGCGTATCGAGAACGACAGCTTGAGGAGAAAAGAGAAATCAATATTTGGGTTTGAAAATCAAATGATCTGGTTTCATATTTTACCACTTCTATTTTGTGCGATTCTCACGGTAGCATTTAGTTATCTAACTGGAACACTAGCTTGGCAAGTTCCGATATTCTTTTTCGCTCAGAGCATATTGGCATTCACGCTTTTAGAACAGGTTAACTATATCGAGCATTATGGTATTGTCCGCAATCAAGATCAAAATGGGAAATACGAGCGCGTAACTCAACTGCATTCATGGAATGCTAACCAATTGGTCAGTAACTTCTTTCTATTTCAACTTCAAAGGCACTCTGATCATCACCTAAACGCTATCCGTAGGTACCAAGTACTGAAGCACTATGATGAAAGCCCACAGCTTCCACATGGCTACCCAACAATGATTATTCTAGCACTCTTCCCTCCTGTCTGGTTTAAGTTGATGAACCCGAGATTGGAAGATTGGAAAATACACAACTTAGATAAGCACGGTCATGAACAATAAAGCCTTTAGGGAACAAGCCCATAAAATGGTAGACTGGATGGCAGACTATCTGGATACCATCGAAGATCGCCCTGTCAAACCAGCGATTACCCCCAAGAGTATTTATAATCAAATTGAAGATCATGCCCCTCAAGATGGAGAAGGCATGGATTTGATTTTCAAAGATTTTGAGGAAAAAATCGTCCCGGGTATGACACACTGGCAACATCCCAATTTTCATGCTTACTTTCCTGGAAATAGTAGCTATCCATCAATTCTCGCTGAAATGCTCACAGCGACCATGGGTGCTCAGTGCATGGTCTGGGACACCTCTCCTGCTGCTGCTGAACTGGAAGAACAAGTCATGGAGTGGCTACACGAAATGCTTGGTCTACCGCAAGGCTGGGTCGGCTGTATCCAAGACACTGCCTCTACTGCAACACTTTCTGCAATATTATCAGCGCGAGAGAAATTCACTAACTATCATGTAAACCAAAATGGATTTACAGGAAAGGAACAAATGCGCGTATATTGTTCTTCTCAGACTCATTCTTCTATAGATAAGGCTGTCAAAATAGCTGGAATAGGAAGTAGTAACCTTGTGAAAATATCAACTGACGAGAAGCTTGCAATGAAACCTGATGCATTGGAAGCTGCAGTACTCGATGATATCGAGAATGGTCATATGCCGATCTGTGTGATAGCTAGCCTTGGAACCACTGGCACCACGGCCATAGACCCATTAAAGCCTATATCTGAGATCTGCAAACGACATAATATTTGGCTTCACATAGATGCTGCCTATGCAGGAACGGCTCTGGTACTTGAAGAATACCGTTGGATGATAAAAGGCATGGAGGATGCTGATAGTTTTGTATTCAATCCACACAAATGGATGTTTACCAACTTCGATTGTTCTGTATACTACGTCAAAGATCAACGGGCTTTACTCAATACTTTTGAGATAATGCCCGAATACCTCAAAACAAAATTCGACAAGAAAGTCAATAACTATCGGGATTGGGGAATACCACTAGGCAGGCGATTCAGAGCTTTGAAGCTATGGTTTGTCATTCGTACATATGGGGTCACTGGTATCAAAAGTAGAATTAGAGAACATATATCAATGACACGAGATCTTGGTGATAAAATAGATGCACACCCAGATTTCGAGCAGTTGGCACCGTTGAACTTCAACATGCTTTGTTTCAGATATCACCCGTCAAATATCAATGACCAAGATCAACTAAATATTTTAAATGAAAAGCTCTTATTTGCACTCAACGATACAGGGAAGGTCTATATGACGCATACTAAAGTCGATGATCAATACACTATTCGGATGGCAATTGGTCAAACATATGTACAACAACACCATGTAGATAAAGCATGGCGCCTCATACAAAAACTTTCTCAGGAATTGTGAAACCAGATATTCTCAATAGAATAGATATCATTCAACTACTTCAACACTTTTATGATAAGTTGTTGAAAGACGATATCACACATGATATATTCAAAGATTTAGATATGGAAGCACATATCCCTGTGATTGCTGATTTTTGGAGTATGGTTCTATTAGGAGAATTGAATTACAAAGGAAATCCATTTGAAAAACATATTGCCTTAGGTCTGAAAAAAGAGCATTTTGATTGCTGGCTTAGACACTTTACAGAATCTGTAGATGAATACTATTCTGGGGGAAATGCCGAACTTGCCAAACAACGAGCAAATAGTATTGCCTTTATATTCCAATCCAAATTACCTAACATTTAACGCATAAAATCAACGATGCTATTGACTGGTTTTTTAAAAACCCCTATTTTCGAAACCTGTACATTTATTAGACTAATAACTTATTAACATCATGAAAAACAACTTTCTTTTCATTCTATTTTCAATGTCAATTTTGATCTCCTGTGATCAGGGATCAAAAACTGATACAATAACTACAAATGTGCAAGATGATATTCCCGCAGGAGCACTGCGTGAGCCATATGCAGATCGTCCAGAAATGGAGAAAATCACTGTCAAAAATGGAGAATCTACAACTGCACAAGGTGATTACATTAACGGTAAAAAAGCAGGCACCTGGACTGAATATCAAACCAATGGACAAGTAAAATCAATCACAAGCTACTTGAATGGTCTCAAAAATGGGCAATCTCTCATCATGGACAATCAAGGAAAAGTAGAAGAACGAACTTACTTTCACAATGATCTCAAGCACGGTGAATATGCCAAGTACAAACACACAAAAATCATAGAACAAGTGACTTTCCTAAATGGAAAAAAGGAAGGTGCCATGAAAAAATTCTACGATAACGGTACTATCCAAGAAGAAAGCAATTATGAAAACGGTGTATTGCACGGTTTGGCCAAATGGTATGATCAAGAAGGCAATGTCTCCATTGAGTATGAGTATGATGAAGGTAAATTGGTAAAGCAATAGCATTTCCAAAGCTTCCAAGACGCAAAAAAGCCACTCAATGAGTGGCTTTTAATTTTAGAAAAGTAATTCTTATAAATTCCCATATGTCTCAGAGTACATCAACATCTGCTCGGTAAAATCACTTGGATATTCTATACTAATATCAGTGATATTTCCATCCGCATCCATTACCGGAACTAAGACTGGATTAATGAATCCACCATAGGGTGCAGACTTTAACTTCTCAGCTCTCTCCAATACTTCTGCATGGATACCCTGATCAACTTGTACTCCGTAGTTTTCTATTAAGTTTTTACCGGCTTCGTAGTCTCCCTCAGACTTGATTCGTTGAATTTCTCTCAGTAGCTCACCAAAAAGAACTCTTAGTTTGTTGTAATCATTAACTACAAAAAATGTTTTACCATCTCTTTCCTTCTTCTCGATAACATGCTCACCTTGCCCTTTTTCATAAGCCCATTTAGCAATCATTTGACGATTACGCATGTGTGCTTCCTCCACTACTTCTCCCGGCTCCAGTCTTCTCAATTGCGTCATCATTCCGTTTCTGATATAACTGTCGTACTCTTCTTTGCCAACTTCGAGGCTAGGAATCAATCCTAATTCTACGAGTTTTTCATCCATCAAGAAGTAAAGGGCTACCAAATCAGCTCTTCCCTCTTCTAATGCGGATGCATAGTTTTTCAAAGTCTCTTTCGGAGTTCCGATTCCTTCATTCAGCTTTCCAGAAGCATGCCCCACGACTTCATGAAGTGCAGTATGTAATTTATCACCTATTTTTCCATGCTCTTTCGCTCTTGCAACTTCTTCCTCGTTGTAAGCAAACTCTTCTAAGAACCCAGACCCACCTGATTGCGCATAGGCACTAACAATATTTCCGAGGCTCACTGATTTAGAACCTACTTCTCTGATCCAATCAGAGTTTGGCAAGTTGATACCTATAGGTGTAGATGGTGAAGCATCTCCCGACTCGCTGGCTACATTTACTACTTTATATGTTACACCAACTACGCTATCTTTCTTATGCTCATCCATAATAGTTGAGTTATCCTCAAACCACTGCACATTATCTGCTAAGGTTTTCATTCTGGCAGAAGCATCAAAATCAGTAATTTGTACAACTGACTC
>Ga0209634_1002423_pt1 | contig 13072 bp, 8 predicted proteins | sample LinPmetageLP40_FD_184043 | JGI IMG/M metagenome (GOLD analysis project Ga0209634, IMG submission 184043) | Marine viral communities from the Pacific Ocean - LP-40 (SPAdes) (version 2) | ecosystem: Environmental > Aquatic > Marine > Oceanic | place: Pacific Ocean | collected 2010-08-26
TTTTTTCACTAGAATGTGTAATTTTCATCTCTTCTTTATTTGTTTGTTTGCACACCCAAATAAGTGAAGTAAATCGAGTCGGAAAAGCTTATTAATAAATATTTTAAGCCTATTCCGGCTCTTTTTTTACGAAGACCTGCGGATTTAAGGGATTACTAAAAGAGAGTTCTTCTCATTGATCAATTACAAGTTGTGATCGTGGGACTCGCCAGATCGGATTCTATCTTTATCGCATTATAAATGCCGTCCTCATAAATCCTCTATGCAATCGAGGACTAGTGGGGCTAGATGAATCCAACCCAAAATTAGGTTATATCCAATATTCAACCTTCTGAAAATAAAGTCTTTATCACCATCATAAACACAAATGTGCCAAAGGTCAGAATAAAAGATATAATCCATCCCTTAAGTATATTAAACCTCACCTTACCTCCAAAGATAGTCATAGTTCCATACTTGGTCTCCTTTTTACCAAAATTCCCCAGTCCGAGTAAAGTAAAAAAACCAATACAAGCAAAGAAAAAGTAAACAAGCACCTCCAAAACAAATAGTAATACATCCATACCTAATAACTAATCTTGATCATTATTTCGTTTATTATTTTTGGCTTTTTCTTCTAGCTTTTTATATTGAAGATATTCATAATTTCCGGAGATTTTAACTTCTGGATCGAACCAAAATATCGACTGACTATTTTCACTTTTATTACTCTTGATTTTATTAGTTTTTATCAGTTCATTTAATAAGTAATCCTTCAAAATTTTTAGTGATTCCACTTGTTCTTCGGTTAGGTTTTTAATCAACTCTTCCCAAGTACTTTCCCAGAAAAATGAAGTATATGATCCATCAGCATAAACACTTGCCTCAGCGGTTGGACCAACTCCCAAGGTTAATCCGCCTCCCCAGTTGTCATCTGGATCAATAACGCTAGTCAAAAGACCAGATACATTTTCGATTAAGAAATCTCCATCTTTGGTTGGAATGGTTAAGTTACCTTCAGCGCTAAATCCTAATCCAATTAATTCTGGTGAGCCTGCTAAACCTGCGTTAAAACCCCAACCTTCTACTCCATTCAAATCTATAAACGGATTTACTCCTCCAGACACTCCGACTGCTGCTAGTGCTCCAACCTGTCCGCCAAAAGATAATGTATAATAGGCGGCAATATTCCCTTCTAAATCAAAGGCCAATCCCAATGCTCCAGACCCAGTTACTCCATATACTCCTGCAAGAGGAATAGACACTCTACCTTCCGCTTGAAAATAAACTGACTCCAACCCCTCCAATTCAACATGAGAAACAACTTTATTTTCACTAAATGCATATGTTGAATTATGGAAGAAACTTTCAGCTATTGGGTCAATGTTGAAAAATCTCCCAATAGATGGATCACCATTCCTCCACCTATATTGATTCCATTCCAAATTCAAATCATTTATTAATTCCTGTCCTTGAAATTTGAAACGGTTTTCCTTAGCTGTAGTACGCTGCCAAGAATTGTACGACAATCCAAAAGGATAATAATCATCGGTTTGGATGATTTTGTTCTCTTCCACTGTGATAAGCAAATCATCAAAATATACTTCCGTAAGTAGCAGGTTTTCATTGCTCAGGTACACTATGATATATCCAGCGCCAGGCACTTCGAAGTTCGAGATGGCCAGTTTATCAAACGCGATGTTGGCATCCTCTCCCATCTGTGCAAAAGCAAAGTGTTCGTCAGGGATAGAACTAGTCGCTTCCTCAGGTAAGAACATCATATTGAGAAAAGCAAATGGCGCATCATAGTCTATATCTCCATCGAAAGTATTGGTGATCATGGAGCCGTCACTGCCAAAGCTACTGCCGATGGCACCTTCGTATGTGGCTGTGCCCGTATTGCCAGTGATGGCCCCAATGACCAACGACCCTATAGAAGCAAGTGGATTAGTCGTTGAATTCTCTTCTATATACTTAGCATATACTTCTGCACTGATGATATCTCCTGCTCCCACCGGAATGGTCAAAACCGATCCAATGATACTACCATCTTGACCATTAAGCATTTGAGATTTGTCATAAATACTGCCTGCATCGGTATGATCCATATCGTCATCAGGTATGATGGAGCTTGAGGCAACAAGCTCAAATAGATCCATATCATTTGATTTAGATACTCCATTGATAGTTACAATAGCTTCATCTTCGTAAAAAGCATTAAACCCAATGGTTTTCGGTTCTGTAGTGAAGGTAAGGCGTGTATTTCCCAGATGATCCTTCAAGTGGTATTGGTAGGCGTTAGGCGTTATTTTTTGCTTTTTTAGATTTTTTTCTAGGCACTCCTTCCCATAAAATGCTTTTTTTTCTAAGCTCTCCCCCTCTTGGTAGTATGGTAATTTATGGCAGCCCATGTGGTTGGCTAAGATAGTAGTTTTAATAGGCAAGCATTAGCAAAGTCACTTCTGTTTTTTCCTGTATGCACAAAAAAAGGGTGAGAACGCCACAAGTAAGGCAGGTACTCCTGATAACAGGATTTATAGGTTTCTTACGTTTTCCTAACTTCTGATGCCCTAGCATTAGCCCCTAAGCCAGTACTTGAAGTTGGTGGTCATTCTCACCTTAATAATAAAGTTACAACATCCCTAACCAACCCGCAAACCTGTGCATCCTTCGGCATGCAATACAGTTATATGGAGTATCTGCGGTACTCGGTCGGTATATCCTGTTTTGGTGAAGCTTGGCGGAACCAAAGTCATTAACTTAGAGCAAAGCGACTCCTATTCCTTTTCCCCTTTACACATTTCGTTTAGCTATCTGTGCATTATCTTTTTCAGTTGGGAAAAAATCTGTTACATAAACAACTCCTGAAGAAGCGTCTATGTAATAAATCACTTTTATTTCAGCTCTTGCAGTACGTTTGTACAAAATATATCGATATCCTTTGCTACGATGTACTAATTGAGGTTCTGGTGTCCCTCTTTCTGGTTGGTAATGTAATTCCTTGGTTGTATCTCTTAGTTCATTAGCTATTTCTTCTGCTCTATCGATAGGGTAATTATCGTATAAATATTCTAGAACTTCGTAAAAATAAGAGTCTCCAGGGTCAGTTATTATTACTTCAAACTTGCTCTTTTCTGTGCTTTCCAATTTTCAAAATCTGTGTTAAATTGATCAAAAGTTTTTACTTTCCCTGCTGCTATGGCTTGTTCTGATGCTTCAGCCCTGCGATTCATTTCCTCACTTGTCAATAAGTTTTTTATGTAGTCAAGCACAGCTTCCTGTTGATTTGTCTCTAATAACAATAAGTGGCTGATCAATTCTTTATCTATTACTCTTTTCATTTTAATTGCTTTCGTCTTTACTGATAAAGATAACGATTTCATTCTACTTTCAGTTTAGTGGTTTTCATTTTCTTCATTCATCGGATCAACTACGTCAACCGGGTGTCGCCTTAGCTTTAGCGGTGACTCAGACTTCGTTGACCAATGGATGGAAGCGGTCAATGTCTAAGTTAGTGTTGTGAATATTTATCCCAATAGGTTGGATCAGACTACCAGCAACTATATTTCAAACGTCTCTGACCATAGTCCTGTATTGCTAGTTTTAGTAATTGATTGATTCAAGTTACTGATTACTAAAAATGTGTTACAAACGCTCACTAGAGGAAGAAGGTCAATTAAAAAGAAAATAGCAACCCAATAGGAAAAGTCCAACACTAGACCCAATCATCCTAACAGTTCCAAAAGTAAGTTCTATCTTTCCTTCTTTTTGATAGCTTCTTATGAGGTCGATTGCGAGAATTAATGATATAAAAAGAGAAATAATTCCATAATAAAAATTTTCCATTTACTACTTGAATTTAAGCACCATCATAAATACAAATGTGACAAAGGTTAAAATAAATGGTATAGCCCATCCCTTTATTAAATTAAAATGAATTTGCCTTCCATAAATATTAATAGTTTTATACTTAGGCCTTTCTTTCCCTGAATTGCTCATAAATAATATAACACATAGTATCATAGTCAAGAAACATACATAAACAGCAACCTTCAATATGAAGAGCAAAACATTCATTGTTGACAACTAATCTTGCTCATTTTTATCTCTTTTTTCATTCTATTTTCTTTCACCCTTTGTTCATTCTCATCTCTTGATTACTTCTTACATTCTTTTACTTCACTTTCATAAGCGGTAATAAAAGCATATTCTATAATAACAAAAAGCCCTCACTTATTTAGAAGCAAGGGCTTTATATTTATCAAAGGAAATAGAAATTATCTCACCACCACTCTGTGGTTGATCACCGTCTCATTATTCATGATTTGAAGTAGATAAATACCACTTCTCAGCTTGCTAGTTTGTATCTGCTTCACTGCTCCAATAGCGGCTTTCAGCATGACAGATCCATCGAGTTTCACCAACTTCAACTCACCAGCTCCAAATGATGCTGGTATGTTAATATTAAGTACTTCCTCAGCTGGGTTAGGATATACTGAGATGCTGTATTTAGCAAGCTCTTCCAGACCCGTTACTTCAGCAGTACCCGTTCCTTCTACTGCAACATTGACAGAAGCATATCCAGTCGCAGCATTCACAAGGTCTCCAGCGGCAGCTCCTTCAGTGTCAGGTGCGAACCTAACGAAGATCGTTACATTGTCGATGACACCTGATGCAGGCGTGATAGACAGTGGCAATTCGCTATCACCTACTTGATTAGAAAAGTCGCTAGTTAGGGACACTTCAAAACCTGTAGGTACAGTAACAGTAAAGTCACCTGTAATCTCAGTTCCTGAAACGGTATAAGAAGATGCCGTAGATACCTCTCCTACTGCTACATCCCCAAAGTCTCCCGCGAAATTGTCGGTAGTTAAGGTGAAGCCTGGCTCTGCTGGCGCAAATGTATGACTACCAATATTAGAAAAATCATCGTTATCAAGCACCACCCATTCAGAGTCACCTGCACTTGTTCCAAATGATCCCAAAGGAGTAATATTTCCTGAAGAAATAGTTTCCTTTCTTACAAGAGTATGGTCTCTGGTTGCAGTAGTCACTCCTGCCACGTCCCAACCATCTGTAGGCCTGTTACCTGGATCTCCGATTAAGTCGATTAACACTCCACTCTTAAAAAGCCCAAGTGCATCGTCTCCTGTAAAAGATGTATTTCTGGTTCCTCCAGTATCTCCGTGGGTCAAGGCCAAATCTCCATTATCCGAAATTCCAGCTACTGCATCTATATTATAGACTACGTAGACATCCCCATCTGCTAAAGTGCCAGAAAGTGCCAAAGCATAAGGAGCAGCTCCATCGGGATCTGTATCAAACCCATTGCCATTATGCGATTGTTTCACAACATAATTACTTAAATCAACAGCAGCTCCTGTGCCATTGAAAATTTCAAAAGCGCGATTTATTATTCCACCACTACTTGTTCCCTCTATATACTCTGAAAAGAATAGATCATTGAGAATGGCCGTATTTCCTGTTTCAGTTCCACTTACTGCAATATTTTCGGATGGTGCATCTACTGTTGAAATTTTCACATCACCTCCTAAGACCCCATTCACTCCAGAGTTAGCCGCAAAGCGTATGCTTACCGTTTGGTTGGACAATGCTGGAGCTGTAAAATCCGTAGCTAATACATAGCTAATCTCTGAGCTAAAGTTAGTCCCGTCTTTAGATACTTCGAAGTTAGCCGGAGCTGTAACTACAACATCTGCAATAAGATCATCCCCCGCAACTGTAAATGTTTGAGCGGTAGAAGTAGCACCATTGTCTAGAGAACCAAAATCCGTCAAAGATGATACGACTGTCAAACTAGCCAATGGAGTAGTATATGATCCATTGACAATGCCAATATCATCTAATGTCCATCTTGCCGCGCCATCTGTGGGATTGGAATAATATACAAAAGCTATGTAATTTCCACTACCTGCAAATGCAGACAAGTCGACTCCAGTTGTTTCAGTCCATACATCAGAAAGAAGCGCTGGTAATGTTACTACTAAATCCGTCCAGGTTGCAGTAGAAGGATCACCTCCGCCATCATAATCTGATGATACCTTAACATCCATGGTCAAACCATCAAAAGCAGTTCTTGACCAGAATGATAAAGATGAAGTCGCTGTCAAATCAAATGATCGGGAAATCAACCAATCCTCATTATCTTGTGACCCTCCTGAAAATCCAGACATTTGAATACCATTTGTGTCATTATTTCCAAAAATGGTACAGTCCCAAACTTGATCGCCAATTACACTAACAGGTGCCCAAGTTTGAAAATTGTCGCAAATATCAAAATTTTCTACTACAGGAGCAGTATTTCCAGCTTCGGTTCCGCTTAATGCTATCATTACATCTGGTGTCCCAGTAGTGTTTATTGTAATGTTGTCATTAATGGCACCATTGATACCTGATGCAGGTGAAAATCTTGCATAAATCGTAGTAGTTGTTACCGCACCTGCTGTTTCAGTTAACTCCAAGGATATACCATAGGCTGCATCATCTAAGGAAATTTCGAAAGGAGCCGTTGTTGTAATAAATAGATTACCCAATAAACCAGTCCCATCTATAGTGAACGATTGACTTGCTGAATTTGCTCCATTATCGACTGATCCAAAATCAGTTATACTTTCAACTATATTTATGGAAACTGGTGTAGTCGTGGTGTTATCATTTATGGCCGAGCTTGTGTTATTGTAGCAAAATCCAGCTGCATTGTATTCAAATGCTGCCACGTGATATGTTGTCCCTGCATCCAAGCCTGTAACTGTTACTGTTCCCGTAGTGTTGTCACCAGTGTAAACTACAATGTTCCCACTACCAATCTCTACAATCCCATCGGAAAATACTGAAGTGGCTACAGTGTAATCCACGCCTGTCAAAGGTACTGCATCAACCGCACTTCCTTCTTTTACCAGCACTATGGTCTTATCACCATCGCCTTGAGTCCAGTTAATGTCCATGCTGTTATTCCCTGTATTCGCAAAAGTGACATTTGAAACTTGAGTGCTAGGTGCGGTACAAGAAGCAGGTAACAGGTCTGTCCAAGTTGTAGATGCCCTAATGCCATTCGCAGTAATGGTTCCTCCATTGGAATTTTGTCTCAAGGCTATTTGTGCAATTTCAGCAATGTCGGTTTGGGTAGCACTATGGATTAAATCAGCCGCTGGTTCTGATCCACCTATTGCTGGATTAATCCATAAACTTACAACATCATCATCTGTAGTTCCTGTGTTGAATTGGTATTTGAAAACAATTAAATAAGTTTCATCATAATTAAGCGATGAGACCGCATATTCTGCAGACCCACTACCTTTAGAAATACCAAAATTCAAATTACCTACACCATCATCCTTAGCATATACTCTAGTGAAAAATGAACCACTTGCTTGTCTGGTATGTAAAAAATAGCTATCTCCTGTGCCAGGAGGTGCAGAACTGCTTACATTAACTAAAGTCGAAAAATATGCTGTACCTGATTTTATTTCAACAATGTCTGCGCTTACGTCTTCACTGCTAGATGCACCCACAATTTCTACAGCATTGCCAATGCCAGCATCAGGATAATCTGTATAGCTTAGAACTGTACCCACTACTTTAATAGGATTAGATCCTCCTCCACTATGGGCGGACCAATTAGTGCTTGCAGTTAGGTCTGTTGCAACTGTTCTGTCAAAATAATCAGTGAAGAATAGGTTACCCAAAACCTTAATGGTTTCTGATGTACCTGTAAGGACACTTCCATCATCATCAATGGCAAGCTTAATGTTTTCTACAGTATTATGTCGTACATCTGTCCATGTAAATATTCCATCAACCATAGCCTGCGCAGTCAGCCCAGTCATTGATGACAAGTTGCCAGTGCCAGATGTAAGGCTAAGTGAAATATCTCTTGCTACCTTATCAAGGTTGCCGTTGGCATCGATTGCATTCACCATTACTTCAAAGTCAACATTGCTGAGCACTTGGCTTTCTGAAGACGCAACAAATTCTGTTGCAGTAACATCAATTATGTTTTTGGTCGCATCTGATTCAAATGTGACTAACGTTGGATCTACTTGGGAACTTGTTGCAGTTCCTTCAGTAGAAACATCAACTTGAGCCAATGAAAACTGAATAATGTCACCATCTGTTACTGATGTGTTTAATGAAATAAATAAAGAAACTGTTTCAGTGCTTGCTGCCCCATCAGCAACACTTGTTGATATAATTCCTGTAAAATCTAAATTGTCTACTCCTATAGTAGCATCTCCAAGTTTAGTAGTTCCTTGAAATAACGCAGCGTTTTGAATAGATGCTGACCAATCGGTTACTGTGTTAGAAACTCCTTGGCGAATTACTAATCCCGTATAAATTGTTGGTTTGGTATCTGAATCATCATCAGTGTCATTTCCATCATATAATGAGATATCCCAAACTTTAGCTCCATCAGTAGTGCTTGTAATTGTCGCATCATTTTCAAGAGAACTGATTGATGCAGGCTCGCCTGCTGCTGTTGCTACACTTGAAAGTTTTGAAGCTGAACTGGTAGTTGTTACCTCTAATAAAGTTGCCGTTCCCTGCAAATTCGGTGATCCTTCATCATCTTCGGCTACTGCATAAATGTCGTAAGCTGTTGAAGCTGTTAGTCCTGTAATTACATCGTTATAACTATTGGGAGAAGCACCAGATATTACGAAATTTCCATTTGTTGCAGATGCATCAGACGCATCATTTCCTGCTTTTACTTGAGCTGCACTTGGAGCTCCAGCTCCATCAGCCAATATAACATAGTAAGCTGTTCCAGCTTCATCAAGTTCAACATCTAATTGAATTCCTTCATCTGTGATGTTAGAAGCAGATGGGGTTGAATTTTGAAAAATTGGAGCGTCTGTATCAGGAGCTGCCAAAACGCCTGTAATCTTAAAGTTGTCTGCCGCAAAATCTTCATCTCCAGAATTAACAGAAACGGTTAGTCGCAAATCTAAAGAAGTTCCTGTGCCAGCTATTGACTTTGTAAAAGATTGGAAAGCTGTCGTCAATTGGGTTCCAGCAGGATCTCCTTCACCATCAAAATCAGCATCTTCTCTAAAATTACCATTGTTTTGAAATGGGTCTGTACCTGAGTCAAAATCAGCTCCCTCAAAAGCAAGCAGATTTTGATACCCACCGCCATCAATTTGATACTCAACTAAGATTTGATCATCAGTTTGGTCTATGTCACCAGGTGTGTCAAAAAACTCTGCAAAGTCTGAGGTAAATTCTAATGTATTATATCCTGAAATATTGATTGATGACCATGTAACGGTTATAGGAAGTGAAGCTCCTTCGCCATCCATGTCCATACCAGTTAAGAAGTTGTCTGTAAACCCTGTATATGCTTTATAATTCACTGTTCCTGCTACCCCAAAATCTTCACCACCATCAGAATCTCCGTCTGCTATCCCGAAGAAGTCAAATCCTGAACTTGCAGCATCATCGTTGAAAAGTGGTGTACTCGTAGAAAACTGACTAGTTCCGTCAAACGGTTCATCTAAAAGTGTTACCTGTCCCATCACAGTGCTACTTCCAAAAAGGAAAAGCCCAAGGCATGTTATGAGTTTGATTGATTTGTCGAATTTCATCATAGTGGTTGTTTATGGATTAGTACTCTTTAAAATTTTCAAACGATATGCAATTTAACAAAAAAAAATAAAGTTGTTAGAAACACAATTTTAAGAAACTGTGAACGTTTGTTTCTGCTCAATACACAGAAATTCTTCGTGCCACACTGGCTTCATTGTTGAATATTGATAGGAGATAATTTCCAGGTTTCAATATGGAAATATCGATGTCCACAACATCGGAAGCTACTCCAGTTTTCAAGACTTTGCCAGTCAGGTCTGCAATCAAATAATTAAATGAGTGCTGCGCCCAGTCAACGATAATATTGGTATTGGCGGGGTTGGGATACACTCTAAAGTCACTGGAAGCAATATCGATGGTACTTGTGATAGTTTCATCTCCGCGCAGCGTCAATACAAACTGGTTGTTAGTACCAATGGTGTAACCAGCTTCGGAAACCAATTGGAATTCAAGCGTGCCAGGATTTGTGGCATTTAACAATGTTGTTTCCAAATTGATTGAAAAAGTGGTATTCAACTCACCAGCAGGCCAAGTCAACTCCAGGATTCCATTATTCAATATTGGCTCAGTCGTAAAATGTTCGTCATAAGTTAGTTCTGTGCTATTGGTGTTTTCAATCAATATTGTTAGATCATCATTAGGTGCTATATCTGCAAATAGCTCTACCTCATATTGACTCACCGGGTCAATAATGCGTGACGAGAAGCTAAAATTAACTTCGGGAATAACGATATCGTATTCAGAACCTGTCACATTGATAGTTTGATCAGTAGCACCAGCAGAGCTATGTGAAATTGTACCATTAACTACTCCATTGAGATCGCTTTCAGGTTTGAATCTTACAAATATTGTAGTGGTGGATACAGTACCTGATGAATGTGTCAATGTTACCGAAGTGGTAAAATCTTGGTCAACATCAGTTAATGAAATTTCAAACCCACTGTTTGCAGTAATCGAAATATCATTGGTCAAATTGAAACCAGCAACGCTATAAGATTGAGTGTCCGACACTTCTCCAAATGGTATCGCCCCGAAACTTGTCAATGATGAGGTGATGTCGATATTAGGTGCGTTTTCATTTTTTTCAAAACCTGACACATCGATTGAGGTACTATTTGCTCCAGTAGAAGTATGTGAAATTACACCATTCACCACACCATTGAGATCGCTTTCAGGTTTGAATCTTACAAATATTGTAGTGGTGGATACAGTACCTGATGATTGTGTCAATGTTACCGAAGTGGTAAAATCTTGGTCAACATCAGTTAATGAAATTTCAAATCCATTTGTTGCAGTAATGTTAATATCATTAGTCAAATCAGCACCAGACACCGTATAGGATTGACTGTCAGACACTTCTCCAAATGCTACAATACCGAAATCCGTAAGAGATGCGGTAACATCAATTATTGGACTTGGTGTCCCACTCCAAATACTCGCGACATACTCTGGATGATCTATAAAAGGGTTTCGATTGGCTTGGAAATCATAAATAGCTTCATTTCTGTCTATTTCCTTTTGGCTTACAGGATCAGCGTTATGCCAGGAAAGCAACATATTCAATGCCCAATCTTCATAAACTTGATCAGCACTACCATCCAGCATGGCATCTCCATTACTGTTATTGTTCTCCCAACCAGAAATTAAATCCTCATACCTAGTTGCCATATAGAGGTATCCTCTCGCGATATCTCCTTTATATTCATCTATCGGCTCAAATACTGTCCCAGAATGTCCAGATATAGTGTTAGGTCCTAATTTGGATCCGTTCAACGAAGTAAAGCTTGGGTTTGATACTTCGCCATAGGCAAAATTTCCTCTGACGCTATTCACTCTCTTATCTGTAGGTAGCACATGAAAGGGGTCATTGCGCATCGGGTTAGATTTATCAAACCAGCTTTGTGGAAACGTGTGTTCTCTATTGAATTTGTCACACTCGACAGTACCACCAGAACCTTCATCCTGATCTCCGACTGGATCTACCCCAAACGTTAAATCACAGTCAGAATAAATATCCCATACCTTACCATCTGCACGCTTATCAGAATTTTCGTACAGCCCCCAAAGTGCTCCATATCCTTGATCATTATGATCGTTTATGATATTATGTAATGTGGTTTTTAGGGTGTAGCCAGATTGTCCATTGGCATTGTCATAATAACCTGCAGGAATTTGAGCAAGGCAATGAAAGGAAAAGAACGACAGTAACGAGGTAGCCAAAATGACTCTCAAAGATTTTTGATTCTGCATAGTATTAAAAATAAGCTCTAAATTTAGTCAGAATATTTCAATCTCATTTCCAAGAACCAGTAAGAAGTAATGTCTCTTTTATTTCTTCTTAAATGGAATCCGGTACATCAATTGATAGTTGAACCCCCAAAAGCTTTCTTTGGTAGCTTTGCCATATCCGGGAATATCATGAGGAGTCAATGAAGGAGACTCATCTATTTTGAGGGAAAATTTCAAACGGTTAGTAAAACCCAGCCAGATATTACGTGCGACATGCAATTTGAGCCCAGCAGTCACTTCATACCATCTAGCACCAAGGCCTGTATTTGCCCGATCAAAATTGCCATCCCCAAAAATCGTGTTGGTCTGCGTATATTGCAATTGGTCATCGAAGGTCGCCTTGCCATACCTGAGACCGAAAAACAATATGTTGGTGTCAGTGTCCTTCCTCATTAAGTTGATATCAACGCCTGTTCTAAAGTACCTGCCCTTATTTTGATAGCTACTAGCGTTACTTCCTTGTCTGGCAACTTCAAACTGGCCATACTCAAAATTGATCAAGTAGCGGTGCAGTTCTACATCTGCACTGAACTCCAGTTCTGTTTTATCAGGATCGAATGCAGTCTTTCCAACACCAACCAAATCTACGCCTAGTCTTATGCCTTTCGGAACAAAGGAAACCACCACTGTATCTTGCTCCTTCTTCTTGTCACCAGCATCTTCAAGCTGTGCGAACGTAGTGACACCTGTCATCAACAGGCATAGCGTGACGATATATTTATTGATAGATAACAATATTCGAAGTTATTTGCTCGTCTAAAATACTTGATCTAATCACCACAGAATCAAAATCATGTAGCGAAGTGCTGATACCAGAATAGCTCAATTCGACCCCACAATCTACCGTGATGAGTTGAGGGGTTGTGATATAGTCCAGCGTCATCTCATGTGATTCGGTTTCGAATTCGAAACTTAGCACCATAGAATTCACATTAGGGTCCAGTGGCAATATGATAGATGATGTAGTGTCTTTTTCATAAAAAACGCTATCAAGTTGTCCAATAGTGATTCCTATAATCTCTACTGTATCAACCTGATTTGTATCTATTGTCCTAAAGTCGATATGTACGAAATCTGTTTTAGTTGACCTGCAATCACCATCATCAAAACAGCTTGTTAAAAAGCCTGCTAAAAGCAGTAATATGATTTTGTATCTAGTCAAATGGGCGTTTATCTCTTATTTGCTGCAAATATAACG
>Ga0209634_1002426_pt1 | contig 13070 bp, 10 predicted proteins | sample LinPmetageLP40_FD_184043 | JGI IMG/M metagenome (GOLD analysis project Ga0209634, IMG submission 184043) | Marine viral communities from the Pacific Ocean - LP-40 (SPAdes) (version 2) | ecosystem: Environmental > Aquatic > Marine > Oceanic | place: Pacific Ocean | collected 2010-08-26
CGTTTAATCTTAATAAACCTTTTGATAATGAATTAACAGCAGTGGCTTCATTACCAGCACCTCCAGCTGAGAAATTACTAAAATTATCACCTGTAGCAGAAGTGTTAGTTGAGTGTGAAGCAACCCAGATTAATTCTTTAACAGGATGGTTAAATGGTAATCTAACACTATTTTGACTTGTTCCAGTTAATGATGATGTTAAAGTTTGAACTGTTTCGATTAAATATTCATGTGGGTTTTGGGCAAAAGTTTTTCTTTCTTCAGTATCTAAGAAAATGTAATCACACCATAATGAAACATTTGATAATTTTACATCACTGCTACCAGTATCTTTTGAAACTGCGTTTGCGTTAGCAGCAGTTGTTAAAATAAGTTCAACTTCGTGATATTGAAGAGCAATTAATGGTAAAGCAAGACCTGGATTTCTGCAGAAAGCAAATTGTAAAGGAACGTGAGCAGTTGTTATACCGGCAACAGCAGTGTTAACAAGACCGTGATCATCAGTTAAGTTAACTCTTCTTTGAGTTGAGTCTCCAACCATAACATCTAATAATCTTTTTTGATCACTTGATTTTGTAAGTTCGGTCCAAACATTCATCCAAGTTCCACTTTGTCTATCAATTAATTGTCCTCCAATTCTTAATTCAACTTCTTTTAACATAGCAAAACCAACTCTGTTACATTGGTTATTAGCAGTACCTCCAATAGTCATTTCAACCCAAGTTCTACCAACTAAGTCGCCATTTCTAGAGATTTTGCAAGTTAATCTAGAGTTAAAAGACTTGACATCACCTTCAACGGTTTGTTCCATGGATTCCATAGCAAAGTTAGTGTGTCTTCTATAAACAACTTTGAAAAAAGTAATTTGAGGATTACCTGTAAGGTAAACATCTTGTGCGCCATAAGCGACGAGTTGCATTAAAGCACCGGCCATTTATATATAATACATATTAGAAAAAAATTTAGAATATTAAAATTTTTTTTAACAAATATTAAAGGTTTTATTAGTTTAGTATTAAAATATGTGTAAAAAGTTATATATTTAAATAAAAAAATTATATTTAAAGGTTTTTTTAAATAGTTATTTATATAAAATGCCTTCAAGCAATTTTAGAATTAAAAATAAAAATAAAAATAAAAAAAATAATAATGTAAAAGATTCAAATACATTAGAAAATAAGCATAAACAAATGATTAATAAAATAGGAAATGAAATAAATTCATTAGAACAACTAAAAAATAAACTTGATAAAATAAAAACTGATTTAAATAAAATAGAAGAATATAAAAAAAAACATATTATTTTTGATATAGAAAAAAGAGCAAAATTATTAAATTTAAAAGATAAATATACTCAAGAAATTATAAATATTGAAAATAATGAGTCTGAAATAAATTATTATGATTTAACCGGAGATTTATTAAACGATTATTATGATTTAAGAAAAAATACTGAAAATAATAATACATCTAAAAATATTTTAGAATTTTTAAATTCTGATAAAAAAATAAATGATAAACAAAAAAGTCGAGCTGAATTATTTAATACTTTTTGTAAAAGAATTGACGGTGTAAGAATAAATAAAGATGATGGGAAAAACAGAATTAAATATTGTAGTGTTTGTAATGTTGAAAAATTTCTTGACTATAGTAAATCTTCGTATATATGTCCAAATTGTGGATTAATGGAATTTATTATTATAGATGAAGATAAACAAATAAAAGACTATTCGCCTTATCAAAGAAGAAATCATTTTAAGGAATGGTTAAATCAATTTCAAGCAAAAGAAACAACTGATATTCCAGAAGATGTATTTATTAATATAGTAAATGAATTAAATAAAAATAGAATTACAGATTTAACAAAAATAAATAGACAAAATATACAACCTATTTTAAAAAAATTAGGTTATAATAAATTGTATGAACATATACCATTTATTATTAATAAAATATCAGGACAACCAGCACCACAAATTACTAATGAAATAGAAGAAAAATTTATTAATATGTTTCTACAAATTCAAGAACCTTGGGATTTATATAAACCAAAAGGAAGAAAAAATTTTTTATCATATCCTTACATATTATATAAATTTAGCGAATTATTAGAATTAGATGATTTACTTGTATATTTTCCAATGTTAAAACCAACTAAATTAATGGAACAAGATATTATTTGGAGTAAATTTTGTAAGCATTTAAAATGGGAATTTTATCCAACAACATAATATTATTTTATTTTTCTCACCTTATATATTATGGAAATTGAATAAAAGAAATAGAATTTTTAGATAATATATATTAAATTTACATTTAAAAGAATATTTATTTATAATAACTATATGACAGATCAAGAAGTATTACCTATGGTACCACGAGGACAAACTTATGTTTGTATGTCTTTTTTAAGTAATAAAGAAGATTCTTCTATTACAACAACCGGAATTCGAATTGGAGGAGTTTTTGAAACATATGAAGGAGCTTGTGCTCACGCTAAACTAATTCAAGAACACGATGACAGACATCACGTTTTTGTAGGTGATGTTGGTAAATGGTTACCTTATGATCCTGAACCAAATTCAGATAATGTTAATGATTCAGAATATGCAAACGAACAACTTAATACCATTATGAAAGGACATAAAGATAATATGGAAAAAGCGAGAGTTTTTCATGAAATGAGAAAAACAGAAAAAATGGTTGAAAATATTAATGAAAATTTAGAATCTAAAAATACATTAAAAAATGAGATTACTGAAAAATTAAGTAAAGTAAAATCTATGGATGAAGCTAAAACACTAACTACAAGTTTAGATAGTATTGAAGAACAAATTAAAAAAATGGAAGAAAAACTAGAAACTTGTCAAGATAATAATACCACTCTTAAAAAAGAACTAGATAATTTAGGAGGTGATAAAAATACGGAAAATACAGAAACAACTGATGATAATATTAATGTTTAATATTTTACTTTTTCTATAATTAGATTCATATTATTTTTTTTTTTATTAACCATACTATTAATATTAAATACTTCTATTTTTTTATTCCACTGTTTATCATAATTTTTTTTGTGAAATTTTTTATATTTTTTTGAACCCATTGTAAATTCAGGTGTTTCTTTTGCTTTATACCAAAAAACTTTTTTAGTTACATCAGTCGAATGTACTCTATTGTTTATAACCATACACCCATAATCTTCGGTAACTTGAGTAAATACTTGTTGAAATACATCAAAACTGGGAAACATTCCTGCGTAATGATCGTATAATCTTTTTCTATTAGATATGAAATCTTCAGCTAATAAAAAAATAAAATCAAAATTACTACGCATTTCAGGTGGAATACCTATTGCATATTGCATTGTTAATATAAAAGATAAATGATGATGTCGACCATTAAAAAATAATTCTAAAATTTGTTCTTCTTTAACCCATGTTCCCTTTGAAGACATACAATCATCCATTATTAATATAACACGATCGTCTTTTACTTTTTTACCCTCTTTTTTTCTCATATTATTGTCTTCTGACATTTTTGATTGTCTGCTATATAATCTATTTAAAATTGCCGTACTATAATTATCATAAATAAAAATATCTGGTATAAATTCACCATAAAATTTATTTAATTTTTCAGTTTTACTTATTGCCATAACTGTTGGTATTTCTTTTTTATGAAATAAAATTTCTCTTGTTAGATAACTTTTACCTGATGCTCTTTTTGCTATCATAGCAATTGTAACATTATCTGGCATCTCTTTAATATTAAATTTTTTTATTCTTAGACGAGAAGAACCTAATTTTATATCTTTTAAAGTCATTTAAATAATTTAGATTTTATAAATTTAAAAGTTAACTCTATTTACATAGATATCTGGAAGTATGTTTTCTATTTTATTTATTTTTATATTTTCATTATTAAAAGTATGAACTAATAATATTATACTAATTACAAATAATATTGTTTTTGATTTATTAAAAATATTTTTAAAAGATTTATCAGATTTATCAGATTTATCAGATTGATTAAAGTTTTCATATTTATCAGATTTACTAAATATATATATTATACTTGATGTAAATAAAATTACTATAAATATTGGATACATTAATTTATATTAGAAATGTTTTTCTAATATAAATATATATGGCTTTAAACAGTATAGTTAATAAATTAATAAAATATGTTATAATGAGTTTATTAATGTATAGTTCTGTTAGTTTTATACCAGAACAACCTGTTAATACTATTGATACTCTTAAAATAACATTTGTAGTATCTATTTTATTTGCGATATTTGATAGAATATTTCCTTCAATTTATTATAATGATAATGATAATAGTAATAATTAAACTAATAATTATAGAATTAAATATTTAAATAATTACTAAAAAATTTATCTCTATTTTTTTTCTCATCTTTCTCTTGTGTATTAATATTTGTATCTGGTTCAATTATCCCATTATTATTTTTAATGTCACTATTTGAGAAAATATCTTGATAATTTTTTTGCAATTTTTCTTGATTATATGTTAGTGATTCTGTATCTGCTAAATTATTTTCAATTTGTTTTTTAGCATTGCTATTTATAGATAAACTTCTGGGTTCAGTAGATTTTTTAATAGATTGATTTATTATTTTTTTTAATGTAGATGATGAATTATTTATACTATTTTGTCTATGAAAAATTTCATTTGAATCTGTCAAGTGAACATTTTTATCGATAATATTTAATAATTGAATTTTCATATTTGGAGTATTAATTGAATTTTCAACATTTTTAACTAGTTTTACAGAATTATGTTTATTATTATTATTATCATTTTCATTATGGCGATTATCTATATGTTCATTACGACTATTATCTCTATTATATTTGCTTTCACTTTGTCGTTCATCTTTATCATCTTTATTATATCTACGTTCACTGCGGCGATCATCTCTATAATCTCTATAATCTCTATCATCTCTATCATCTCTATCATCTCTATCATTTTGATTATATCTACGGTCACTATTACGGTCACTACGACGGTCACTACGACGGTCACTACGACGGTCACTACGACGGTCATTACGACGGTCATTACGACGTTCGCTTTGACGTTCACTTCGACGTTCACTTCGACGTTCACTTCGACGTTCACTTTGACGGTCACTACGCCGGTCACTACGCCGGTCATTTTCGTGATAATCTCTATCATCTCGACAATTATTTTGGTGTTCGTTTTTTTTATTATTATCTTCTTTATTATTTTTATTATCTTGATTATCTTGATGTTCATTATTATTATCACTATTAACTTTAATCATTTTTTCATCTTCTTTTTTAATTGTTTCTTGTTCTGATACTATTTCTAATAATAAAGGAATATTTTTAAATTTACTACTAACAAGGTTCACCTCAAAATTAAATTCGTTACCTGTATTTGAATTTTCTCCTAAATATTTATGTAAAATTAATTTCATTGGTAAAATTTTTCTTATAGCAGATATAATAGATTTATTTATTAAATCAATTGCATCTTTATAGTTTCTTTTCAATTCTAATCCAGAAAAATCATGATAATATAAAAATGGATCATCCCATATTCTTCGAGCACTTTCAATATAAATAGTATGAATAAAATTTAAAATATTAATATCATTATAAACATTTTCTGGTATCTTTTTATTTGTTAAAATTTTAATATTTGATTTAATTACTGCTTTTACTAAATCTATAAACCAAGGATATTTATCTCTAGTATTATGTATAATTCTTTCATATTCTGTTTTCAATATATCTTCATTCCATTTTGGAATTTGTTTGAGTAATTTTTGAAAAGTTTTTAATACTTTTTCATTTGTACTACTATCTTTTGCTTTTTTATATAAATATGTAAATCCATCATAAATATGAGGAGTTAAAATATCTAATAATAATTCAGTATATTCTTTTTTTAATTCAATAAGTAAATTAATATTCATTATTATATATTATTTAGATATTATTTTTAAATTAATACAAATATTCAATTTCACCTGGAGTTTCATAAGTTCTATCATTAATAATTTTATTAACAACTGTTTCGTCTAATTCTCCAAAATCTAAAGTAATTTCAGTTAAATCTATTTCATTGAATACTTTATTATATTTATCTTCTAAATTATCTTTTAAATTTTTAAATTCATCTTCAGTAAATTGTAAATCAAAATATTTATTAAAATTATTTCTGGAATTATTTAAATTTTCTTCACAGTTTTTAATTAAATATTGTGGTTTAGAAGCACAATTTTCTGTACAACATTCATTATTAAAAGATTCTTTATTTTTACCTTGAATAAATAAATAAAGTAATAAAATAGTTAATAAAAGTATTATTAAAATCATATATATTTTATTAGAAAATAAATTAAATACTGTCTATTTTACTTTCAATTTCTTTTTTTTCTTTTGTAGATAACGTAATAAAATCTACTGTTTTATCTATTTTTAAACATAATTCGATATCTTTAATATTTATTTTTTTCTTATATGATTTTAAAAGTTTAATTAATTTTTCATTATTATTATTTTTAATTAATATATTACTAAATTTACATAAAATTAGTAACTCTTCGATATTCTTTTTGTTTATTATTTTGTGTAAATTATTTATATTTTTTTTATTTATATTTTTTAACGATGTTTTATTTAAATCAGCACTAAATTTAATATCATTATATTTTAACTGTTCGTCAGATTTATTTATCCAATAAGATGTATTTAAACACGTATAATAACCATGTATATTTTGTAAATACCAATTTTGATCTGTATATATACTAGTTTCTATCAAGTCTCCTATTGATATAGAATTTGATATATTTAATAATTGATCTAATTGTAAATTCCAATTATTTTTTTTCTTTAATACTTTTTTATAATAATTTTCATTAATCATTAAAGGTAATAATACTTTTTCTGTTTCGTATAATTTATATATTGTATTATAGTCCTCATATTTATTTAATAATTGAAGAGATGCGTCATATAATCCAATATCTACGTTCTTTTTTATTGAGTTTTCAATAAATTCATTTGTATTTTTATTATTTAATTCTTTGTAATTATACGAAAAATCTTGTAAAATATTAATAAGTCGCCTTATATCTTTTTGACTAAATTCAACTATTTTAGTAATATTTTCATTATTTTCTATTTTTATTTTTTCTTTTTTACATATATATTTTACATATTTTATCAAATCAAATGTTGAAGGTGGGGGGAACTTAATTTCAGTACAATGTTTTTTTAAATCATTAATTAATTTACTATGATGATTATTTGAAATAAATATTAATGGAAATAGTTTATGTTTGTTATTATTTTTATAAATTGATAATATAAATTTTCTCTCGTTTGCCAATGATATTAGTTCCGTCTCATCAAATACAATAGCAATTTTTTTCTTGATTGTGTTTTTAATATTTACTTTACAATTAATAGAATTATTATAATTATAAATATCTAAAAAATCATTGTTAGCTCTATGCTTTTTAATATCATCTGGATAAATAATATTATAATTATAATTATAGCGGTCTAATAATAGTTTAATTATTAATGATTTACCTATTCCATATGTACCTGTTATTATTATAGAATTTTGATTATGAGTATCAAATGTATCTAACCATCTATCTAGTATTTTAATATTATTTTTATTACCAACAAATTCTTTAATATTTTTTGGTTTCCATTTATTAATCCATAATTCTTTCATTACTAGAATTATAAATTAATCTTTAAAAATATTAAAATATCAATTATTTTTAAAAATTAGTTAATTTACGTAATATTGAAAAATTATATATAGAAATTTTAGATTTTCTAAATTTTATATTTAAAAATTTAGAAAATCTTTAAAAATATTTTCTAAATTAAAGTATATATAAATGCCAAGAGGTTCAAGAAGAAGTGCTCCTAAAGGTGGTAACACAATCGAAAAAGAAGTTGCCAACTTATTCGCTTTAGGAAATTTAGCTAATCAAAATACTTTATTAAATATGAGAAATAAATATGGAGATGATCAATTAGTTGATGAAATTGAAAGAGTATTTGTTCACAGACATGCTGATGTTGTCAAAAAAGCAAAAAACTTTGCCAACGCAGTTAGAAATAAATATGCTCACGCAAATATTCCATATCATATGATTTTACAAAAAGCAAGACTCCATGCTAAAAAACATAAATTATCAGCAGCAGAATTCTCTGAGTTTCAAAGAATGTTTGAACAAGAATTAGCTGGTACTTCAAGACAAAATGAAGTAGTTGTTCCTGTTACTAATATGATGAGAATCTTAGGAAACCTTGCTGAAGCAGGAAAAGGAGGTGACGGTAGATTTACTTTACAAGGTGGAGATTACAAAGCGCTCCAAGAAATCTTAAAATTACACAGTGAATCTAAACAACTCCACGCTCAAGTTGTTCTCCAATCTTTAGTTTACGGAGATGGTTTACTTGATGGTACACAATCAACACACGGTCCTATCTCACCTGAAGCTTTAACTGTTGTTTTTGATAAAAATAAACACAATCAAACCGATCACATTCATCCTTTACTTGTCGCTCTTTTCTTAAGAGCAAACCATGAATTTGATAATCACTTTTTATTAAGTAATATTTCCGGTATTGTTAAATCCAGATACAACAAAGAAGCTTTAACTACCAGAGCCGACTACGAATTATTTTATGATATGGTTACTGATCCAAATGATATTATATGTGACCACAGATCACCAATGGCTGATTTACTTCACAGAGCTAATTTACAAAATGCATTATGGCACAATGTTATTTCATTAAGAAATGGTAGATGCTACGATGAATCATACAGAAATTTTATGTCTAGTGTTGATGTTTGTAGATTAAATAAATACGATAATCCTGATCTTGTCTATGGCAGACACGATGGTACTATAGCTAAAAGACTTTTATCTGCTTTCTCATACAGACCAACTGTTGTAACTACAAGACCAGTTCAAACTGTTATTATGGCAAATAATCCATATGCTGTTAATGTTAGACCAACTGTTACTAGAATTCCTATGGTTACATTCAGAGCAACAACTAGATCAAACTTTAATGATGGAAGAAGAGATACTATTTATTTAAGAAGTGAATTATCTCAAGCACAAAGACAATATTTTATTGAAGGTAATGTTGTTGTCCAAAGAGAAGTCAATATTTTATACTCAAGAGGAAATGTTATTGTTTACGTTGATAGAAGAGGAACAAGAATTGACCTCCAAAATTACCCAACAATGCACTACAACCAAGTCCCAGTTGGAGTTAATGGTTTTGAAAAAATTAATACTAATATTAAAGTTATTATTGGTGAATTTGATGATACTGTCACTCAAACTGGAACATGTGGAGCTGTAAATATTAAAGGAAATGTAGATTTACCAGGCAATGTTCTAATTGGTAATACTAATGATGCTAAAGATAAGTACTATTTATCAGCTGCTTTATGTGCTAATACAACTAAAATTAATCAAAATTTATCAGGTTCAAGAGTAGACGAAGATGTTGTTATTGGTTCAAGAGCTTATGTTTCAATGTGGGGTATGAAAAATAGACCTAATCCTCAATTTACTAATGCTAATGATGAATTATTTAATCCTCAACAATTAACTGATATAGTTGATGGAATAGATAAAACTTTTGTTGATGATAACTTGATTGATGGTACAAATTATTTACAATACATTCAATATGATCCTATGTTATTAGGTACAGGAAACACATCAAAACTATCAACACCTTATAAAAAATCAAAATGGGCTCAACAAGAACCAGGTGGTGGAACCCCTGCTGTTAATGCTGATTCTGTTAAAGAATCAATCTGTAAAACAGGTTTACTCCTTGTCTTTACTAACCAAGAATTAAAAGAAAACTTAAGAGTCAGATCAACTAATGCTTAAATTATGTTATCATAAAATATCATAAAATATTATAAAATATTATAAATAATTAAATATAATTATTTATAAATTTTTTAGAAATAAATAGATTCTTTTGTAATACCTCTTTTGTTATTTGTAGATATAGGTCTCTCTAATATATTTAAGTTTCCCATAGCATTAAAATCATTTAAATATTTAATATAACCAATTAAACTTTGTATAACTGTTGGAATAACTAAATTTAAAAAAATTTTATTTAATGCTTTTACACGTTCTTCCGGTAATCCAAAATCTAATACATAATGTGTTTGATTGTGTTGTAAATATACATATCTCATAACAGATAACATTAAAGTTTTTTTTTGTGAATTAATCATAATTTTTTCACCATATTTTTCTTTTGTCATTTTTAATACATATTTTTTTATTTGTGTATTTAAATTATCTATATTTTGTTCACTAAAAAAAATTAATCCTGATTGAGATGGTGTAAAATTAATTAAATTTTCTACTCTATCTTTTTCTCTATCTGTAAATTCCATATATATATTACTTTAGATAAAATTTATTCAAATCTATAAGTTTCTATTAATCCACCCGATGAATAGTTTACATTTCCATCTTTATCGTGTACAACATCTTCATTATTACTATAATTTAATAATTCCGATTTAAATCTAGGTTCTACATTATATTTTTCATTAGTTTTAGTAATTACATTAACTTTTGTTGGATCATCAGACATAGATTCAATTACTGCCCATTCATATTCATCAAAATTTTTCATATAAACAACCAAATTACCTGGTTCCATTTTTGGTAATACACCTTCCATAAGATTATCTTTCTCAGATTTTAAGATAGGTGTTCCAATTCTATTATGAAGTAATTCTGGAAATGACTTGCCTAAAAGGTCTTTTATTTTGTTCTTTTTTAATAATTCTTTTCTTTTTTCTAATAAATCATTTAAATTAGCAGGTGTTGGTGTTTGGTATATTTGACCATTTAAATTATATAAATCATTTCTAATAGAAGTTAAGTAACTAATAATATTGTTTATTTTTTTCATTATCATTTGTGGAGGATTTAACTCTGTTAAAATTTTGCTAAATATATTAATTAAATATTTATAATGATTTTCAGTTCTTATATTATTTTGTCCACTAATAATAGTTATATTATCTTTTATTGATGAAGAAAATTTATTTACCTCTGATTTAGAATCCAAAATAAGTTTAAATCTTTGATCATCACCCTTAATATGAGCATCTAATGCTCGTGTTACAGTTGGTGGATTATCATAATAATTTGTATATCCACCACCTGCGGTGTTTCCATATAAACCACTTGAAGGATCTTTATATCTTGAATCAACTAAAACTAAATATCCGTAATTAGGAACATAAAAATTAAAACCATCGACTTTATATAACCAATGATTTAAACTATGATAATTAATATATAAATCTTTAATAAAGATATTATCAAGATCAAAATCATAAAACAATAGTTCGTGTTCCTCCATTACTGCTACTGCGTACATTAATTGAAATAATACTGAATACCAAACCTTTTCTGAATGATCGCCAGTTGAAACCATTTTGAATAAATTACCCTTTCTATCATAAATAGGTTTTCCCCATTGATGCATACTTGTAGTGGGTGCTTCCGTTACTGCCAATAAAGATACTCCACTTCTACCAGATAACTTTTTTTCAATATTAGCATTTACACCAAATAAATCTGTTAATTTATTACTTTGTTTATTTGTTCCAGGTACTGGATTACGAGCAGCATCTATCTGATCATAACTATAAGGTTGTGAATCTAAACCTTGATGTGCTTTCTTTGAATTACCATAAAGTAAATCTAAATATCCTGTAGGACCTCTATGATTTTGTATAATTGATTCTAATTGAGTATAATCAATATTTGAGTAAGTATCTATAGCATGAAATAATATTGTTATAAAATTAGGTGATATTTTTCGTTCTAGTATAATATCTCTAATATATTCATAATAATGTATTTCTCTCCAAACATCATAATCTCTCCAAGAAACAAATCTATCTGGTACTGCTGGTGGTCCCAGTGTTCCCGGAATATTAACTCTATATTGATCAACTTTCCATCTATTTATATCTGTTGATAATGAACCTCTTTCTATTCCTTCTCTAAATCCTATATTAGTTATAGCTGTATTTATTGAAGCTGTTGGTGGATTATTTACTTCTTTTAAATGTTGTTTTGCTACTTTTAGATGTTTTAATTTCGGGTTTAATTTTTTTAATTGAAAATTAGACAATCTATCAGTATTCCATAAAGCACCATTAGATAAACTATAAATTCTCAAGTTTAAACCTAAAGATGTTTTAGCTATTCCTAAATTACTACCATCATATCTAACTGGATAAGCCATATTATAAAGTAAGAAATTAACAGGTATATCTGAATATGGATTTTGATTACCTAAACCATATGGATTAAATTGTAACATTCTAAAATATGACAAAATTGATTTAGCATCATTTCTATCAGTTTCTAATGTTAATTGTAATATTTCATTATTATTTGGTTGTACGGAATTATTAATAAAATTAATTATTCTTTGACGGTCGTGAATTTTAACCATTGAATAAGTATATGGGTCACCAGGAACAATATCTTCATAAAGCATATTTAACATTGTATGGTCATTTGATGAAGGGTTACCTAATTTAATATTATATACTTTTTGTAAAGGTATTTCATTTCTTTTCTTTAATGGTACTGACATAGGCCAAGGCATTGAATCATAATCATAAACAAAGCCAGGTGGGTATGTTTCTTCGCCACCTAGAGGTATAAATCCTGGATTATCATACTTTGGGTGTGTATGACTTGCTTGAGGTTTTAAATCAGGTTGATAAAGTTTTTGTTCTGCTAATACTGGCATTTGATTTGTATCTGCTTTATATTTTGGTTTAAACGGTTTAGATTCGTATTTATTATTACTATCTCTTGAATCGTTTCTTTGGTCATGATGTGGTTTATCGTAATGTTTTTTTGGTGTATCGGAATCATAACGTGGTTTATCATGACGTGGTTTATTATGATGTGGTTTATCATGACGTGGTTTATCATGATGTGG